>Ga0181530_10000020_pt1 | contig 193664 bp, 157 predicted proteins | sample PEATcosm2014_Bin_42_FD_119769 | JGI IMG/M metagenome (GOLD analysis project Ga0181530, IMG submission 119769) | Peatland microbial communities from MTU Mesocosm Facility, Houghton, MI, USA - PEATcosm2014_Bin10_60_metaG | ecosystem: Environmental > Terrestrial > Soil > Wetlands > Peat | place... | reverse complement strand
GCATGAAGCAACGGCCGCAGGAGTACAGCGATCTCTACAATACGGACGAGTACGGCAGAGGAGTTCACATCAAGGGATAACGCAGCTCATCTGGCGAATAGGCGTCAACCGTATAAGCATATGCGATGAAATGGCGTGACGAGGAGCACGGGGGCGGCATGCACGCCCTTCGCGATTTCGAGGATTGCGAGGAGGGCCAAGGTAGCCTCTTTCTGATGGTCGTTCGCCATCGCCATGCGGTGGAATTCGGCCTTGGTACTTGCTTCCCGGATACTCGTCCTTCCAGGCTTCACGGGGTCCGGCGTCCAGCCCAAATTCGTTACCTCATGCGGCAGCGGCACGAAGCCGCGAAGTGCGAATCCTATTGCGGTGTGCGGCGTGGCCTTCACCACGCGGGATTGTCCCAGCCAATGCGAAAGCCAATCTACATTGGGGACATCAAGGCCAAGAAGCTTTCGTGGGACTTTCTCGGGCAAACGCGCAAAGTCTCCCGAGGATACGTGAAAGGAAAAAAGAGAGACTGGGACGATGAGCACTTGAAGGCGTCCAGGGCCACGGACGAGCTCCCGCATCAGCGCCAGGTCGATGTCAAGTGTCTGCCCGTCGTTGGCGAGGTTTATTGCGGAGCACGGGAATTTCGCCGGATCGAGCCCGGCGTCGGCATGGGAACTTCCGAAAATCACGATCTCGGCCGACGGCCCCCGCTCGACGAGAATCTTGTGCTTCTCGGTTGACGGTGTGGGCATGGAGCGAAGTCCCCGTTCTAGAAACCCGATTCCGAGGATCAGGGGAGCCGAAAACACCGTCAGGCGCAGGACGAGCTTGAGCAGAGGCCCTAGCTTCATCCCGTCTTCCGGTTCAGGAGTTCCTGCAATTGCCCAACATTTGCGAGCTGAAGCACTTCTCGTGTCGTGAACCGAACCCCAAATTCGTCCTCGACCGCCGCAATGATCATCGCGTGGCTCAGGGAATCCCATCCAGGAATCTGGCCCGCATTGGTGCTGTCCCGAATGTCCCAGTCGTCCAGGCCGAGTTGGGAGAGAATCACTTTCCTGAGCTGGTTCGAGATCATCAGTCAAACCTCACGATCAACTCCACCTCAGCTCGGCGAGTGCGCGGTCTCGGTTGGTCGACCGCGCGGGCTTGCCCGAGGAACTCTTGATCAGCCACCGAGGTGGGACTAGGTACACCCGCGAGATGGTGGCATCGATAGCCATCCCGGCCTGCAAGATTGCGAGGCGCAATGTCTTCACCTCTGAGTCGGTCTGGGTGTCAGTCTCCGCAATGACGCAGAGAACTTCGGTTTCCAAGCGCTCGTCATCGACCCCGAAGGCGACGACCCGTCCGGCAATGACCCCGGGAACCGCACCGACCGCATCCTCGACATCTTCCGGGAACACGTTGTTTCCAGCGACGATGATCAGGTCTTTCTTGCGACCGACGACGTAGCAGTCGCCGTCATGGATGAAGCCGTAGTCCCCGCTAAAGTACCATCCGTCGGCCAGCACCTCAGCGGTCTTCTCGGGGTAGTTGCGGTAGCCGTCAAACAGGGACACCGAAGAAATGGCGATCTCACCGACGCGGTTCGGCGGGAAGTCCTTGCGCTGTTCGTCGACGATGCGCAGCGCGCAGCCCGGGACTGGCTGACCCGAGGAAACGCACCATCGACCACCAGCGAACTCATTCGCGGGAAGAACCCTGACCTCACCCCGTGATAGCGCCGCACGGTCCAAGAGCAGCCGCCGCGCTTCCTTTCCAGGGGGCGTCTGTGTCGCCGCGAACGTCGTCTCGGCCATCGCATAGCAGGCTCCAAAGGACTCCCGCTTGATGCCGTAGCGGGCGAAGCGCTTATGGAACCCGTCGTGGCTCTCGGCGCGCACGGGCTCGCTGCAGTTCACCACGAGCCGCAGACTGTCCAGACGTAGGCCGTCGATGTCCTCGTCGCGAATGCGATCAGCCATGAACCGATAGGCGAAATTAGGCAGCCAGCAGAGTGTAGCACGTTCACGGGAAATCGCTTCGAGGAGGAGTATCGGTGCCGATACCCACTCCATCGGGCTGAGCTGGACGAGTGGTACACCGCTGACCAGGGGAAGGTAGAATGCGGCGATAAGCCCCATGTCGTGATACAGCGGCAGCCAGCTCACGATCCGGTCTTTCGCGTTCAACCCGATGGCCTCGGCATATCGTTGAACGTGTTCCAGCACTGCGCGATGGGAGAGCACGACCGGTTTCTGGAGTCCAGTTGTTCCTGACGAGTGTTGAAGTAGGCAAGGTTCGTCTGGGCTGACTGGAGCGTGTTCGGCGATGGCGTGATCCGAGGAGCCCGGGAGAGAAAGAACCTCGAGGGGGTACAGGATGTTCCGAATCGTGCTTCCTTCCCCTGCGACGAGCGGCGTCACCATCGGCTCGAGCGCACGTTCCGTCAGGATTTGGTCGAGGCCCGACCGGCGCGACATTCCCTCGAGTCCCTGCCGGAACTTATCTGGGTGCAGCCGGGCATTCGGGTAGGCGAGCACAGCCGGCAGCGCTCCTAGCGACGATACGCCCAGGTAAAGTGGGTAGAAGTGGGGGTTGTGGCGGACGATGAGAGCACACACATCGCCCTTTTGGACGCCATGCTCAGCCAGCCAGGCCGCCGCTCGCGAGGCAGCACGCATGAGGCTACCCCAGTGCCACCGGAAAGGCTCAGCATCAGTACTGAGGTGGACGATTGCCTCGCGCTCTGGCGTGCTGTCCGCATGACGGCGCCAGCTGTCCCAAACTACCTTCTTACAGTCGAGAGATGAATCGTGGTCAGTCGTCAATTCGGATTCCGCAAGGAAGGTGACTCTATCGCATCGGGGGGCCATCCGAAACTCGAAGTTCCGGCGGTGTTGTTGTCGTAGTACAGCAGCGGCTTGTCGACTGATTCCCCTACGTAGGCGAGGGCGGCTAAGTGCAGGACGCACTCGTTGCGATGGCTGCGCAGGATGTCCAGCAGACGAACGCCGTCGCGAACATCGGCTTCGATGAAGGGAACTGTGGAAGGCACGGCGGCTCGGTGGCCGCGGCTGAGGTTGTCAAGGGCCACCACTTGGTGCCCGGCCTGCAGCAACGCCCGCACGGCGTGCGAGCCGATATACCCCGCGGCCCCGGTTACAAGTACGTTCATGACGGCCGGTTTTACAACACCTCGGGGGCAGGAAGTGCCTCCCAATGAAGGCTCATCGGTTCTCCCAGATCAAGGCGGCTGAATTCCCAGACTGCCATCGTCTCGCCGTCCCCGCATCGATCCACGGTTGCATCTGTTCCACGGTCAGTCCTTTTCCGCGCCGATTCTTGATCCAGCGCCGAATTCCATCCACACCGAACCGCCTATGAAGCCAGTTGCGCTGCTCGGTCGTCCCGTAGGTCAGCGTGTGCAACATGAGCAGGTCCAAGGATTCTGGGAGCCTGAGATCCTCAAAGCGGTAGGACCAGAAGAGCGGGCGCACCAGTTCGGGAAGCCTGCCTTCCCATCGTGCCGCTGCTGCCTGCTTGCCAATTTCTCGACGGCGTGCTGGAGACAGCTTCGACGCTCGAATCAAACCGCCCTTCCTGCCCCCAAGTATGCCAAGGGCAACCGCGTGAGGGTTCTTCATTGGCTCCAGTATACCATACGCGCCTAAGCATAACGACGGTGCGTTACTCAGGTCGTGTTCTCGGACCCCTCACCCGTCGCGCTTCGCGCGCCGAGCTCTCCCCGCGTCCGCGCGGGGAGAGGTGATGAATGCGCCTCACCCGTCGCGCTCCGCGCGCCGACCTTGCGCGGACGCGGGGCGAGGCGACAATTCAATCTGGGAACCAGCGCTCTGGTTCGGCGAGGAGGAAATCTTCGAGATCGATGCCATCGCCCCCGACGAGCAGCCGGCGTGCGGTGGGATGGCGGCCCACGAAGAGGTCCAGTCCCGGCAGGGAATCGCGTCGCCTGCCGCTCTTGACCTCGATGGCAACCAGGCTGCGGCCCTTGCGCATGACGAAGTCCACCTCACGGTTGGCCTCGCGCCACCAAGACAGTTCGAAACCCGAGGCCTGGGCGCCACGCAGAAGGTGGGCGCCAACCGCCGTCTCGATCAGGCGGGCGCGCACCTCAGGTTCCTCGGCATCGTCGGGTCGCAGGGCCGTGATGAGGGCGTTGTTGAGAGCGAGCAGCTTGGGACTGGATCCTCGCCGACTCACCCGGCTGCCGGAGTAGCGGTCAAGTCCCGTCAGCAGTCCCGCGCCGCCGAGGAGTTCGAGGTAGTGGGCAAGCGTGACCACGTTGCCGCGCTCCTGCAGCTGGCCGAGCATCTTTTGATAGGTCAGAACCTGCCCCGAGTAGAGGCACCCAAGCTCGAACAGCCGGCGCAAGAGGGCCGGCTTGTCCACGCGCACGAGATAGAGAATGTCGCGCGAGACCGTGGTTTCTATGAGCGAGTCGCGGATGTAGGCCAGCCAACGAGGACGATCGCTGATCAGGGGTGCTGCGCCAGGATACCCGCCCCATTGCACGAACTCGTCGACCGTGAAGCCAAAGGCCTCGCGCATCTCTGAAAACGACCAGTGGGGCACGAGGATCATTTCGAAACGACCAGCCAGACTCTCGGTCAGACCGGACATCAGAAGCAGTTGGGACGATCCAAGCAAGACGGCGCGTAACGGTCGATGTCGCCGCGTGTCTTCGTCCCACAGCCTCTTGACCAAGGCCGACCAATCAGGAATCTTCTGCACCTCGTCGAGAAAGAGTACGGCGCCCTTTGGCGATTGACCGGCAAGCGCCCGTCCTTTTTCCCACTCGGTTTCAAGCCAGGCCGAAGGCGACGTGCCCACAGCATCCGCTGCCGCGTAGTGCGTGGGCATTGCCAGCTTCTCCCTCACCTGCAAGGCCAGCGTGGTCTTCCCCACCTGACGTGGCCCAGCCAGCACCTGTACGAACCGTCGTGGCTGCCCCAGCCGCTGCCAGAGGACTGAGAACGGCTTCCGTGCAATGGTCTTCATAACTAGATAATTATCTCAGTATATCTAGATACGCAACCGGCATCCGGCCGGGGCAGCGTCCTCACCAGCGCTGACCAAGTCTCCAGATTAGGTCGGCGCGCCAGCGCCAAGCCCCTCACCCGTCGCGCTTCGCGCGCCGACCTCGCCCCGCGTCCGCGCGGGGCGAGGTGATATGGCCGCTGCGCGGCGCTGGAAAGTGGCTCCCGGCCCAACCTCGAACAAGACGCTTGCTCTCCCCGCTTCCCGCGCCGACCGGGCGGTTCGAACGAATCCAGAAGATCCCTTGCCTGGCCAGAGATCCAGCAGCCACGTCCCCTCGCCCCGGCGTCAGCCGGGGACAGGGTGAGGGGTCCGGCCTACCCCCGTGCGGACGCTGGGCGAGGTGATGAACCTTGCAAAACGGGAGCCGGAGTCCAGAATTGCACGGATGTTTCCACGTAGGCTCCTGAAATCGCTGGTTGCCGCGATGGACCACTCACCGGCGGTCATTCTGCTCGGTCCTCGCCAGGTGGGCAAAACAACCCTGGCAGTGGAAGTCACGAAGACGATGGGTGGGGTCTACCTGGACCTCGAGTCCGATCAGGACCGGGCCAAGCTGGCCCAGCCCGAGCTGTATTTCGACGACCACGAGAACGATCTCGTGGTGTTGGATGAAATACATCGGGTGCCCGGCCTCTCGCCGCTCTTGCGCGGGGCCATCGACCGCGCTCGGCTGAAGGGGAAGGGAGGCGGGCGCTACCTGCTGCTCGGCTCAGCCAGCCTGGAACTGATGAAGCAGTCGAGCGAGACTCTGGCCGGGCGGGTTGCGTGCCTGGAGCTCGGCCCATTCGACGTCCTTGAGATTGGCCCCACCGGACTTGCCAGCGATGCACTGTGGGTACGGGGCGGCTTTCCCGGCAGCCTGCTTTCCGCCGACGACACGCGCAGCCTGCGCTGGCGCCGGGACTTCGTCCGGTCCTACCTGGAGCGCGACATCGCACAATTCGGGCCACGCATTGCCGCCGAAACCCTGCGCCGGTTCTGGACTATGCTGGCCCACCAGCAGGGCAGCATCCTCAACACCGCCGACCTTGCGCGCGGTCTCGGGGTCAGCGGCAAGACGACAGCGCGCTATATCGACCTGCTCGTCGATCTCTTGCTCGTGCGCCGACTTCCACCCTGGCACACCAACGCCGGCAAGCGCCTGGTGAGATCGCCCAAGGTCTACCTGCGCGATAGTGGAATCGTCCATGCGCTGCTCGACATTCCAAACAAAGAGGCGCTGCTCGGACACCCGGTGGTGGGCGCGAGTTACGAGGGCTTCGTGATCGAAACTCTGCTCGGTTGCGCGCCCGACAAGGTGCAGGGCCATTTCTACCGGACAAGCGGCGGCGCCAAGATCGATCTGCTCATGGTCTGGCCCGACGGAAGTATCTGGGCCATCGAGATAAAGCGCAGCCTGAGTCCGACGGTCGGTCGTGGATTCCACTCCGGCTGTGCCGACCTGCACCCCACGCGCAAGCTGGTCGTCTACCCCGGCAATGAACCCCTGCATGTGACCGCCGACGTCGATGCGTTGCCGCTGTCCACGCTGGCGCACGAACTGGTGGAGTAGCGCACGCCCGTGGATGTGCTCGACGCCCCGGTTGCAAGTCTCCGCAGCCCCTCACCCGTCGCGTTTCGCGCACCGGCCTACCCCCGCGCGGTCGCGGGGCGAGGTGAAGAGGGCGCTGCATCATCTTACGCCGGCGGACACTTTCGTCACCAGCGCCTGCCACGTCGCCAGGGCCTGCTGCCGCTTGAAGCGCGCGGCCCACAGCGCGCGGGCGCGTTCGCCCATCTCGGCGACGTCGGCTGGGTGGCTGGCGAGTTCCCGAATCGCGGTCGCCAGGTCGGCGGCCGCGCCGACGGAAAAGGCCCGGCCGCAGCCGGCTTCCTCGATGCACATGGCCATCTCGCCCTTGCGATCGCCGACGAAGAGAACGGGCCGGCCGGCGGCGAGCACCGAGTAGAATTTGCTCGGGACGATGAGCCCTTCGAGTTCGGGCTTGAGTGAAACCAGGTGAGCGTCGGGCACCGACAGACTGGTCGCCAGACGTTCGAGCGGCTGATACGGCCGAAAGCTGACGTTGGTCAGGCCCAACTCGACCACGCGCGCCTCCACCCAGGCGCGCTGGGCCCCGGCGCCGACAAAGAGAAAGTGCAAGTCGGGCAGGTCGCGCAGCAAGGCCGCGGCATCGAGGGTGGTGGCGAAGTCGTGCGCGCGGCCGAAGTTCCCAGAATACCCGACCACGAATTTCTGGCCGAGATCCCATTCCGCGCGCAGCGGGTTGGCCGTGGGCTGCGCGGGGGCCGGCACCGTCTCGCCCGGGAACCAGTTGTGAATGACGTCGATTTTTTCGTGCGCGATCCCTTCGGCGCGCAGGCGTGCGGCCATGCCGTCGCCCAGCACCACGTTCGTGCGCGCCAGATTGAGCGAGAGGTTGCGCAGCCTGCGCAGCAGCGGGGCGAGCAGCGCGATGCCCGGAACGTGGAGGCTTTCCGCGATTTCGGGAAAGAGATCCTGCGTCCAGTTGATTGCGGTTGATCGCTTCAGCCGGGCGACCAGAGCGCAGGGAACCGACAACAGCGGCGGATCGGTTTCCGCAATCACCAGCGTGGCCGAATCGGCGAGCGTCGCCAGCTTCGCGGTCGCGCTGAGATAGAAGGTGAGGTAGTCGACCGCCCGTGGCAGAAGCCGCCCACGTCCAAATCGGGTCGACCACACGCGGTTCACTCGCACGCCACGCACGCTCTCGCGCTTGGGCAAGACGCGCGAGGGATCATCGTAAAGCTGCCGGCTGGTGAGGATGTGGACGTCGAATCCCGCCTCGGCCAGGTGGAAGGCCAGATCGCTGAGGATCTGGCTGGTGGCCGAGTGATCGGGATGAAAGAAGCGATTGACGAAGATCAGGCGCATGGACCGGCCAATGGTAGCGCCGATTGTCTCGATCCGACCCTGGTTCATCGCCTGACCAGGCTTGCTGGCCTCCAAGCTAGGCCCCATGTGGTCACATGCAACTACATTCGCGACGCCTGCGGAAGAGACAGCCGCTCTTTCCTGGCAAGCGTCCAGACAGCGCGAGATGCGTCGCGTACCCGATCTTGCAACGCCAGGCTGAACGCCCCGCGAGCCAGCCAGGACACCCGGCCGTAGAGCCGCGCTGGGTCAAGCCCAAGCCAGAATTCGAGATACCGCCTTCGCAGCATGCTTGGGGCGAGTTCTCGCCAGATCTCGCTCGGGACCGGCGTCTCGAACAGGCTGCACGTCCAGAACAGCATCGCCCACGCGGCGGCGCGTAGCCCGATCCGGCCGAGGAGGTGAGTCACTTCGTCCCACCGTACCTGACGCTTGCGGAGCCAGAGATCGAGATCGACAGCGCTGATCAAACGCCCGGTGACGTAATCGGTAATCGCCGGGTGCACGAGCATCGCGACCGTCAGGTGCGTGTCGCTCGGGCCCCAGAGGCTGCCGCGGCGAACGCGGCCCTCGATGATCTCCCGCGCGATGTCTTTCCGCATCCTGCCGGGCCGGAGCAGGCTCCAGTGCAGGTCGAGGCCGACTCCGAGCCGCCCCAGCCATACCTCGTGCGTGTCCGAATGGGCTTGGACCGTGAGGTCGTACCCGCGTTGCTCGAAGAAGCGGGCGACTCTCGGCACCTCGCCGGGCGGAACCAGCAGGTCGACATCTGCAGAAGGTCGTAAGTACGGCTTGGCATAGAGGAATTGCCTTACCAGCGCGCCCTTGAACACGACGTATTCCACGCCGATCTCGTCGAGCAGCGCACATGCCTCGCCGAGCACGTGCTCTTGCCGGATCACGTTCACGGCGACCAACATCCTGCGTGCGCTCAGCAGTTGGATGACCCGGACGGGAAGCCGTGCGGCCAGCCCACTGGCTTCGGCTGCACGAAGGACAAGTTGATCGACCAAGTCGTTGGCAAGCGCTTGCACCACCTGCTCGGCCGGGTTCGCGTGCATCCACTCGATGGCCCGAGCCTGCCGCGCGGGCGACGCCCCTTCCGCGAGCACGGCCATTGCAGCCTGGCGAGGCTCGCTCAAAGATCGACTCAGCGTGGATTCTGCGCGTGCTCCGCGCTCGTGGACAGGTTGGTCAGGTGTTTCGGTCATTCCCCGCAGCCCGTCATCCTACGTGGTCGTCGAGGCGAGCGGAATTCGTCGCCCCAGCATTGGTCGTGACTTTCTTCCAGGATCCTGCCAAAGACTCACACGTCGACCGGGGCGCCGCCGCTCTCCAGCGAGCGCTGGGCCGCTTCCAGCACGCGCACCACGCGCAGGGCCGACGCGCCGTCGGTGAGCGGGCGCTTGCCCTGCTCCACGCACTCGATGAAGTGCCGGCACTCCACCTCCAGGGGCTCGACCATGGGCACCTGCGGAATGTGGATGTCGCCGTTGCGAATGGAAAGATACTGCGCGTACTCGGTGAAAGGTGGCGGTCGGTCGAAGCCCTTGTCGTAGATGCGCAGTTTTTCCACCGGATGGGCGTCGTCGAACTCGACCATCTTCTGCGAACCCACGATGGTCAGGCGGCGCTCCTTGCGCGGGTCCAGCCAGGAAACCTGGATCTGGGCGCTGACCCCGCTGCGGAATTTCAGGTTCACGAACACCACGTCCTCGATGTTGTTCTGCAGATAGGTGCCCCCGCGCGCGCTCACCGATTCGGGCTCGTCATCCAGCAGATGGCTGATCATGGACACGTCGTGCGGGGCCAGGCTCCACAGCGCGTTCTCGTCCTGGCGGACCCGGCCCAGGTTCACGCGCAGGGAATAGACGTAGAAGATTCGCCCCAGATCGCCGGCGCTGATCATGGTCTTCAGGCGATCGACCGCCGGGTGATACAGCATCAGGTGGCCGACCATCAGCGTCAGGTGCCGGGCATCGGCCAGGGCCACCACCGACTGCGCATCGGCTGCGTTCAGGGCCAGCGGCTTCTCCACGAACACGTGCTTGCCCGCGTGCAAGGCCAGGCGCGCGTGCTCGGCGTGATACTTGGCCGGCGTGGCCAGCACGACCGCGTCCACGTCGTCGGCGGCCAGGGCGTCGTGCAGATCCTTGCCCAGACCCGCGTGCGGCGCCAGGACGCGGGCCCGGTCGCGGCACGCGTCCGAGGCGTCGCAGACCAGATTCAGTTGCGCGCCCTTGCTGCGGGCAAAGGCGCGCACGTGGTTGATGCCCCAGGCTCCGGCTCCGATGACGGCTACGCGAACCATCTTCTTACTCAGCGATAATACGCCGCAATCTGCGCGACGAGGAACGCCTGTTGCTCCTCGGTCAGCTCGGCGAAGATGGGCAGGGCCAGCGCTTCCCGGGTAGCCGCCTCAGCGTGCGGGAAGGCACCTTCGCGGAATCCCGAGCCGGCAAAGCAGGGCTGCAGGTGCAAGGCCAGCGGGTAGTACACCTCGGTTCCGATGCCCTGCTTGCCGAGGTGTTCGCGCAGGCCGTCCCGCCTGGGCGCGCGAATCACGAACTGGTTGTAGATGTGGCCGGGCACATCCTGCGGCAGCCGCAACTCGGAGGGAATGCCAGGCGTGGCCGCGAACAAGCGGCGGTATCGCTCGGCATTCGCCCGCCGCCCCTGGGTCCAGCCGGCAAGCTGCGGCAGCTTGACCCGCAGGATGGCGGCCTGCAGGGCATCCAGGCGAAAATTGCCGCCCACCATCTGGTGTACGTACTTGGGCCGGCTGCCGTGCGCGCGCAGCAGGACGACCTTGTCCGCCATCTGAGCGTCGTCACACAGGACCGCGCCGCCGTCGCCGAATGCGCCCAGGTTCTTCGAGGGGAAGAAGGACAGGCAGCTCATGATGCCGCCCAGCTTGCAGGCGCCGATGGACTGGGCGGCATCCTCGACCACGGGCAGGTTGACCCTGGGCAAGGTCGCCGGCCGGCCAAACAGGTGGACCGGGATCACCGCGCGAGTCTTCGGCCCGCAGGCTGAGGCCGCAGCCGCGGGATCCAGGTTGCAGCTTTCCGACTCGATGTCCGCGAACACCGGGCGCGCACCCAGGCGCGCGATGCAGCCCACTGTGGCGAAGAAGGAAAGCGGCGTGGTCACCACTTCGTCGCCCGGACCCACGCCGAGCGCCATCAGCGCCACCAGCAGAGCATCCGTCCCCGACGACACGCCGATGGCGCGGGCCACGCCCAGCACCGCGGCCAGCTCCTTCTCGAAGGCCTCCACTTCGGGCCCCAGGATGAAGGCTCCGCCGTCCATCACGCGGGTCACGGCCTCCAGCAGAGCGCCGCGTAAGGGGGCGTTCTGCGCCTTCACGTCCAGCAGGGGGACTTTCATCGGGCTTGGCCAGGGGGCTCGGGCTGCAGGTATTTTCGCCCGGCCGTGGACGTCTCGCGATAGCGCTGGCCACAGGCCTTGCACTGCCGGACATCGTCGCTGGCGTCGGGCAGGCGCACCCCGCAACGGCACATCCAGCCCATCGGGCGCGCGGGCACGCCGGTGACCAGTGCATAGGCCACCACGTTCTTGGTAACCACGGCGCCCGCGCCCACAAAGGCGTATTCGCCGATGTCGTGGCCGCACACCACGGTGGCGTTGGCGCCCACCGAGGCGCCGCGGCGGAGGCGCGTGGCCCGGTACTCGTGCTTGCGTTCGATGAACGAGCGCGGGTTGACCACGTTGGTGAACACCGCGGAGGGCGCGACGAAGACGTCGTCTTCCAGAATCACGTCGTCATACAGCGAGACGTTGTTCTGGATCTTGCAGCCGTTGCCCAGCACCGCCCGCGCCGCCACGAACACGTTCTGCCCCAGCACGCAGCGGGCCCCGATGCGGGCCCCGGCCATCACGTGGCAGAAGTGCCAGATCTTGGTGCCCTCGCCGATCTGCGCCGGCTGGTCGACAATTGCGGTCGGGTGCGCCCAGTAGGTCATGGCTTGCCTCGCCCTGTCGCTATTCGGCGGTTCCGAGGCGGCGCTTGACTAGTAAAGCACACCTAGGCGGCCAACCACCACGTGCTTGGTGTAGTCCACACCGGTCGCATTGTTGGTCGAGGCGTAGCTTAGCGTATACCCGACGCCAAGGTAGAAGACCCTCTGAATCATATAGTCAGCAGTGAGGCCCGCGGTCACGATCTTGTCGGTTCGGCCCTGAATCGCAGCCTCTGTCCCGTAGTACGCACGGTTTTCGAAACGACCGTTAGCGGACACTGCCACCCTGCCACCGATAAGCTCCCGTAGCGCCCCGTACACCGCATCCAGATTGTAGAAATTGCCAACAAACGGGGAGTTCTGGAACTGGTGCGTGTAGCCCAGCCCGGCCTGCGAAGTCATCGACATGATGTAGTTGAACTCGCCGATCAGGATGACGTCGCCAAAACCCGATGGATTGGCGCCACCTGAAGCATAAAAGCCATACCCATAGCCGGCGGCAAGCCTGAGAGCCAGCTTCTGGGTCAGCAGCCCGCGCAAGCCCGCAGTGGCGTTAAACGGGTAAGAAGCGACGTTGCCGCTCTTCGATTCCAGGTAAGTCACCGCCCCTTGCGAAACCTGCACGAACAACGCGGTCTTGGGCAGCCAGCGCCACGAGAGATCGAGCGTCCCCGTGTTGGTCATGTTGTTGCCGGTCTTGTAAAGGTCGGTCTCGTACAGGTCGAGGATATTCGTGAATCCCAGCAGTACCTGGACGCGCCCACCTCCTGGCGCGATCTTCAACTGCAGCGAGCCCACATTCCGGTCATGGGCAATGGCTGCCAGGCCTTCTTCATAAGGCGGATCCTCGGTGCGCGTGAAACTATCGGAGAGCGACAGGCTGAGGGTCTGCTTGGACGAGAATCTCAGCAGACCCGCCACGGTGGGGTTGAAGGCACGTTGCGCCCGAACCTCGTCGCCGCCGGAAAGGTACTCGCGGTAGACCAGGCTTGCGGCGAGGTCGTAGTACACAGCGTCGGGGGTTCCGTCCCGCGAAGCATTGCTGATGTCTGCGGCGGGCGTGACATGCGCGACTGTGGCGGAGATCGGCTGGGAGGAATAGAAAACATTGCTGTCGTACCCGATGTCAGCGCCCAGCGACGCGTGAAGAAGACTCCCTTCACCCAGCTTGACCCCGAAAGGTCCATTCGCCGTTCCCATTGCCGGACCACCCCCGTAGGACCTCCCCGCCAGGCTGTCGCCCACGGCGCCCTCCTGGCCCCAGGCGACAGACGTCGCCCCGGTGGCAAGACAAGCAAGCAGGATTGATAGCCGGAGCCTCATGGGTGGTTTGGTTGGTTGGGCAGGGTTGGGTTCGTCCGACGAGCTCTAGCTGCGTGGAGCGGCCGAACTACCGATAGATGCTGGCTGAGGGTGGACGCTCGATGGGCGGTGGTTCCAGGGTTGGATCCGTGACCCCCTCGGGCAAGTCGGGAGCTTCGACTTCCACTCGGGTCGCCCCGATGTAGTTTAGCTCCGCGCCGACGCAAGTCTGACCCTCGTTCTGCAAGACCTGGACCTTCTGGTTGACGATGGTGATCCGGGTGTATTCGTGCAAAGCAGCCCCGTCATCCCTGCGGGTGACCGCCTCTTGCAACTTCTGCATGGCCTGGTCAGCGATGTTCATGTTGGCCTTCACCTGCATCAGCTTGTCCATCAAGCAGTTGAGGCGAATGATGTCCTTTTGCTTTCGCGCCTGGTCGATCAGGCCCTGCAACTCGACCATGACCTTGTCCATGTTGGCCCGGTACTCCCGGCCCTGCTTGATCATGTCCGGGCCACTCACCGTCGAGCGCTGCGGACCCGCCACGTCCACCGCGGCCGGCGGAACAATAGCCGGCGCAGGCGCGCGCGGCGATCCCGGTTGCGCCACTGCAACCGATCCGACTAGCAAGGAAAGCAAAATGAATCTCGCCCGCCTAGACATTCAAGACCTCGCAATCTGATGTTTGTTCGACGCCCGTTTGACGCAAGAAACCAAAAACCGCTAGGCCGTGGAAATATATATGTTGCTGGCGCTGAGTCAACCCGAGTCCCTACTGAGATGCCGTGAAGACGAACGGGAATTCAACTTCGACGGAACCGCCTGACGGTGCTGGGAAGCGCCAGCGCGCCACGAGCTGTTTGATGCAGCTCGAAACCTCGGAATCACCCATGCTGTCGTCTGCAATGTCCACCCCTGACACAGTCCCGGCCGCGGTGATGGTCCACCGCACCTTGACCTTGCCGCTCAGGTTCGGGTTGCGCTTGAGTGCCCGCTCGTAGCAGGCCTTGACTGCGCCGATGCGCGCCCTGACCTCCTTGGAAACCAGGGCCGGATCCAGCTCGCCGTCGACGGCCGGCGCCTCGCTCTTGACCACGCCGGAGACCCTCTTTTCGGTCGCGCCCGCACCAGTGTTGCCGCCCGCGATGGTGCCAGCCCCGCGCAAGCTGCCGATGTCAGCCACCTTGCCCGAGCCGCCTGTGCCTGACTTCACCCCGCGCAGCGACGCATCGCTGGTCGCCACGGTCAAGCCGCCCACCCCTTGGAATGCCTTTTCCTGGTCGCGATCCACGTCGCCCTTTCCCAGGACGTCCGCAATGGACCCCGACCCATCGGCCTTGGCGCCGAGCAACTTCAGGATGCCGGTGTTGCGCACCTGCTCGGCCAGCCTTGCGCGCCGTTCCGCGTCGATGCGCGCCTTCTCTTCTGCTGAGATCTCCGGCTTGGGAGCCTTCTTCGCCGAACTGGTCGAGGCTACCGCCTTTTCCACCTTCGTGTCTTCGGTCTTGTCCTCGGTGGCCGTCGGCTTGGGCGCCTCGGGCGGTTTGGCCTTCACCACCATCTGGACGAAGCGGTCCGGGATCTCCTCGATGTCCGGCTTGCGCGGCCAGTCCACGTTGCGCAGATAAAGGACAAAGACCAGGTGGACCAGGAAGGACGCGCCCCCGATGAGAGTGAAAGCCCAGTCCAGTCCGGTGGTCCATGACCCACGCACCGAGGCCGGCAGGCGCGGCCGCGGCTGCAGCGGCGGCGGGGTCACGAACTGGAAGAGAATGGTCAGATCGCCGACGTTGATCTTGCCGCGCGACCGCTCGTCGAGCAGCAACAGCCAGGCGTTCCCCTGGCGACGAATGCGGCCCGCCTGCTTGAGCTGGGCCAGCGCGATGACTTCGTTGCCCACCGCGATACGGGCGTCCATCGCGTCGGCGAAGCGCGCGACATAGCCCTTGGGCGTGAGTTCGAAAAGCATCCACTGCTTGGGCAGCGCCTCGGAGGGCACCGCAAAGGTGGCCTTGCTCGACCAACCGATCGAGATATTCGAGCGCGACCGGATCAGGCGTTCCTCGATGATCCGTCCGCCCTGGACGATTCCGATGCGCAGGACTCGGACCTTCGCTGTCGCGCTCTGTGGATTCCCCGCCTGGGGTGTTCTCGCCGCTGCCTGGATCGCCATGGGCTGGTTCCTCGGTGTTAGTTCGATCAGAACGGTGCTTTTGTCACGCTGTCCAGGATTTTGGGTACGAACTCCTGTTTAAGCTCGTGCCAATCGTAGTTTATGCTCGATTTCTGCAGGACGTAAAAAGCCTCCGGCTTCTGGATCTTGCCCTCGATGACGATCTCGCCCTGGATCTTGTAGACCTTTCTGCCGCCCGTGCCGCGTTCAACCTTCACCTTGGTTGCGCCGTCACCTTCAGCCGGTTCCGCAGTGTCCGTCTTGGCGGGCGCGCTCTTGGCGGTCGCCTTCCTCTTGCCCTGGGCGAAAGCCGCGGGCGCCAGCATGGCCAGCGCAAGCACGATGGCGAGGCAGCGCAGTCTTCGCTTCATGGCGTCTTCCTCGGGGCCGGGCTGGGCGCAGGTGTCGTTCCCGCAGCCGGCTTGGTCGGGGCCGCGGGCGACGCCGGGCTGGTCGGCGGGGCTGCCCCTGCCGCCGGAGCCGTGCCGGGCGCAGGAGCAGCCGCTTTCTTGGCATCGTCGGCGGCCTTCTTGGCCGCGCGCTGCTTGTCCCGTTCTTCCTGCTTCTTTTGCCGCTCGATGCGTTTCTGTTCCTTCTTGATGCCGTCCTGCGCCTCCTGGATGTAGGCATCGGCCTCGGGGCCAACCGTCTGGCCCACGCCAGCCACCATTTGTTTGTACTGCTGCAGGTAGGCGATCGCGGCGTTGAACTTGGCGACCAGATCCATGTTGGGCATCTTCTCGGCGTCGAGATAGAGGATGCCCAGGTTGAAGATGGCGTCCGCGTAGCGGGGAAAGAGCTGCAAGGCGCGCTGGTACTCGGCCAGCGCTTTTTCGTATTCCTTCACCCCGCGATAGGCGCTGCCCAGGTTGAGGTGCGCCTTGGCGAAGCTGGGCTGAAGCTGGGTCGACTTCTCCAGCACGGGAACGGCCTCGCGATAGTTCTTGGCCACCAGATACTCGGCGCCCAGGTTGTTCCACACGAGGGCATTGTCAGGCCGCGCCTCGGCGGCCTTCTTCAGCATCTCGATGGCGCCGGGCGTGTTCTGCTTGTCGATCTCCATGAAGGCGAGCATCTGGTAGATGTCAGCCCGCTCGGCCTCCGTGGCGCCGGCGTTCTTCATCATGTCGCCCAGGGTCTTGACCCATTCGTTCTTGCCCAGCTTGAAATAGGCCTTGGCCATGATGAGCATGGCCGGCGTGTAGCGCTCGTTGCGGTTGAGCGCCGCCTTGGCCTGGGCCACCGCGCCTGGGTAGTTCTGCGAGCGATACAGCCGCTCGGCCGCCGCCACTTCCTCGCTGGGGATGACCGCGGGCGGTGGTTCGCGCCGTTTGCGGCCGCCCGCCGCAGCCGGGGCCGCGCCCGCGGCTGGGGCCGCCGGCGCGTCGGCCATGGCGGTCGAGACGGCGGAAGCCGCGAAGAGAGATACCAGAAGAGAGGCACGCATGGTCATGGCGCCTCGATCCCGATGCGTTCATCTTTGACGAAGGGGAACTCGTCGGGCAGGTACTTCGACAGGTTCTCGCGCGCCTTCTTCACGTAGTCGTTGGTCACGCCCAGGTTGACCGCGCGCTCGAGCGTGGATTTCCACTGGCGCTTGGCCTCATCCTCCACCGGGGTCACGAACTGGAAGATGGCGTCCTTGTATTCGGTCTCGGCCACGCCGCACAGATTGGGATCGACCTTGCACGCCTTCTTGGAAAGCTTCTTCACTTCCTCGGGCGGGTTGTCGGCCGCCTTGATCAGCTTCTGGGCGAACTCGTAGAAGATGTCGCCGCGGCGAAGGAACGAGGCCAGAGTCCAGGTGGCGTCCTTGTAGTCCCAGATCTTGGCGTATTCGTCCTGCAGGCCCTTGGCCTCGGTGGTGAAGCTGTCGAACACCTTGCGCACCTGATTGGGATCGCTGGTAAAGCGCAGCGTCTTGGCCTGGAATTCCTTGAATTTCTCCTCGAGGATGAGGAAGTCAGCCTTGGCGGCGGCGGCGGCGGCGGGCGAGGCGGCAGGCAAACGGCGCGCGATGAACTCCTCGCGCACTTGCTTGTAGGCCGTCATGGTGGCCCGCCTATCGTGGCCCTGCTCGGCGATGGTGGCCAGCTTCAGATAGGCGGAAACCACGTACTCGCCCGCGGCCTGTTGCTTGCCGTAGCGGCGAACCAACTCGTGCAGGCAGCTTATCTCCTTGGCGGTTTCCTTGTTCTTCTCCAGGGCATTGCAGCCGAAGGAAAAGGCTTGCGCCGAGTCGCTCGGCTTGTCGGCGATGTTCTCCGCGTATTTCCGGTACAACTCGGCCGCGCGCGCGTACTGCTGGTCGTTGTCGAGCAGTTGCGCCGCGATGCCCACCGCTTCCCGGCGGTGCTCGAACTTGGCGAACTTGGGATCGGTCGCGATCTTGAGATAGCCGTTGACCGCCTTTTCGAACTCGAAGAAGCGGTACTGGTTGCGGGCCGCGTTCCACACCGCGTCCTTGGCCAGCGGATTGTCGGGATAGTCGCGCGCCAGTCGCTCGTAGCACTTGGTGGCTTCGCCGTACTTGAAGATCTTCTCGTAGATCACGCAGGCGTTGTTCAGGTTGCTGGGCGCGTCCCGGTCCTTGGGATCGGCGGCAATCAGATCCATCAGGTCGAGCGCCAGGCCTTCGTCGAGATCCGTGCTGATCTTGCTGCGCTGGGCCTGGGCGCCCGCGCCGCCCACCGGCTTGCCGCCGGCCGCGGGCGTGGGCGAGGCAGCACCGGTCACGATGGCGATGCCGCCCACCCCCTCGCGACACATGACCAGTTGGGAACTGGTGCCCTTTTCTTCGTTCTCCAGCGCCTTATCGAGACGCTTCTTGATGACGGTGGACTTGACCGAGGCCTTGATCTCGGCGATGCGCGCCAGGTAGGGCTTGGCCTGGGGCGACTTGCTGCAGGCCGATTGCGAGAACTTTTCGGTGACATCCAGCAAGCGGCCGAGCGCGCAGTCCTTGGCCTCCTCGTCGTCGATGTTGAAGTCGATGAAGTAGGTGGTCAGGATGGCGTCGTAGGCCTTGAACCCGACCTCGGGCTTGCCGGCGCAGTAGGCGTCGGCGATCTCGCCCAAGCGCGCGCGCGCCTCCGGCCACTGGCGATGCTTGAGCATGAGCACGGCCGAGGCGTAGCGCAGATCGGGCGTGCGCTCGTCGGGCAGATTGGCCACGTACCAGTCGAGCGCCGCCATGTACTTCTTGTAGGTCTCGTGCATGGCCAGCGCGACCACCGGCGGCTTGGTGTTCTTCTCGTCGGGGATGGGCGGATCCTCGATGGTGCGAGCCGCCTTCATCTTGTCGATGATTTCTTCGTAGGCCTTGATGATCTGCAGGGCGGCGTCCTGCTGGTACTTGTTGTCGAGGTTTGAATCGCGCACGGCGAGGTAGGCCGGGATCGACTCGGGCACCTTGCCGCCGTAGTAGAGGGCATCGGCATAGAAGTAGCTGAACTCGTAGGCGCGCTTCGAGGTCGGATAAGCGGTCAGGTACTTCTCGTACAGCTCGGCCGCCGTGCGGTAGGTCTGCAGGCATTCGTCGAGCTTGCGCGCGTCGCTCTTGTCCTGCTCCCACTTGGCCTTGCAGGCCTGGGCCGCGGCGTGCACCGTGGTCGCGGCCGAAAGCAGGGCATCCTCCGCGAGCTGCGCTGCCACCGCGAGCGCTTCCGGCTTGTCCTTGTTGGCCTTGTACCAATCGCTGCCCTTGCTGTAGGTCCGACCCAGAACCTCGCGCTCCTTGGCCGCGGCGACCAGATTGCGGCCGCGCTCGTAGGCCTTGATGATCTTCTCTTGCAGACTGGGTGCCTCGGCGAAATACGGCCATTTTTGCAAGATGACCTTGTACACGGCGATGGCGTCGTCGTACTTGGTCATGTCGAAGTACATGTCGCCCAGGCGCTGGAACACCTCTTTGACGTGTGGCTCGTCTTCCCGCCCCTTGTAGAAGGCCTGCACCCGCTCCAGCCCAGTCTCCTTGTCGGGCAGGGTGTCGCCGTCCCAGTCCGGCTCCGAGAAGCTGATGCCCAGGTACTGCACCGCCTCGGGACGCAGGTCGGATCCGAACTTGTCGCCGCCGGCCTTCTTGCTGTCGGCCCACTTGACCAGATTGTCGAATTCGCGGATGGCCTCGGGGAAGCGGTTGTCGCGGTAGTATGACCAGGCCAGCTTGTAGATGGCCTTGTCGTAGTAGGCCGAGTCCTTGAAGGCCAGCACCTGGCTGTAGGCCGAGATGGCCAGCGCCAGCTCGCCAGCATCGAAGTGCATTTCACCCACCCGGGTCCAGGTCTCGGGCAGGAACTTGGAGTCCTTCTTGATGGGGGTGCAGTCCGTGTAGGCATCGACCAGCGCGCCCTTGTTCATGCCGGTAGACTTGGCGACAGGGGCTGGCGGATCGAGCGGGTGGAAGCGATTGCTGCACACCAGGGCGAGCAGCGCCTGCTTGCCTTCCGCATCTTGCCCCATCTCGGCCAGGCAGAAGCCGAGCAGGTAGTAGGTGGCGTCGAGCAGCCGGTAGTTCGGGAATTCCACCAGCAAGCGGCGGTACAGGTTGACCGTGGCGCTGTAGTCCGGCCTGGGCGACGGCGTGGTGGGTGGATTGTCGGAATCGAGCGCCTTCTGGTAGATCTCCTGCGCCGCCAGGAAGTCATCCGCGGATTTCTCGTAGTACAGCTCGGCCAGGCGGAACATTACGTCGGGCGTCCACTTGCGATCCGCGGGGTACTTGCGCAGAAAACCCTCGAGCACGGCGATGGCGTCGATGCGCCGCTGCTTCTCTTCTTTCTCGTTCCCGGAAATCTGTGGCTCGTACTTGGCCCGGATGGCGTTGATCTTCTCGGCATAGGTGCGCTTGATGATGCCGTTGGCGGCACTGCGATAGCCCTTGACGGCCTCGGTGAAGCGGGTCACGTCCTGCGCCAGCTCGTCGAGAACTTTCGGGTCGGGTAGCGCCTTCGGTCGCGCGGGCGCGGCAGCCTTGCCTGCGGCCCAGCCGCCGCCGGAAAGCAGGACCGGCGCCAGCAAGGCCGCCCAGACGCCGACCAGGCACGCGGGCCGGATCCGGCCCGTCACTTTTCCTCCTCCAGCAAGGAGTGGAAATCATCCTCGACCGACTTGAGCTCCAGCTTCTGCTGATTGATGAGCTTGGAGACGGCGCTGGTCCGCTCGTCCTTGAGCCCCCAGGCCACGTCGACCAGGCCCACGTCGGACTGGACCACTAGGTCGTAGAAACGATCGGTGACCTTGCTCAGCATGGCGTAGGCCAGGCCGCCGCCCAGGCTCTGCGATTCGCCGAGAATGCCGGTCAGCTTGTCCTTGGCAGTTTCCAGGTCGCTCTTCTCGGCGACGAGCTTGCGCTTGAGCTCGGCCCGACGCTTCTCCGCCGCTGCATCGACCCTGCCGTCGAGCTCAGCCAGTTTCGCTTGCACGGCATCGGCCCGCGCCAGGATGCTCGCGATGGCATCAAAGTCGTTCTGGTCGCCCGGGGAGAGCCTTCCCCTCGCCCCCTGAAACACCTCGCGCTCGCGCTTCATGACGCCGATGAGGAGCGCGATGGAGTTGCGATCGCTGTCCCCGGTGGCAGCCGCGACGGTGGCCTCACGCGCCACCTCGGCAATCTCGTTGCGCACGTGCTCATTCGCGTCGCGCAGGTCGGCGATCACCTGGCGCAGGCTCGCCACCGGCTGGGTCAGATCGTCGGGCCTGATCTTCTGGTCGGCGCGCGACCGGATGAAGTACTGCTCGATGGCCACCAACTCGGCCTCCATCCCCTGAATCTCCACGTTGAACTCCGAGGCACGCGCATCGAGCTGTTGCAACTCGCCGCGCGCCTGCTTCTCCCGATCCTTGAGCTTGCTGGCCGAAAGCGGCAAATCCTTGAGCTCCGACTCGAGGGCCGCGCGTTCCTTGCCCACCTGATCCATGCGCACTTTTTCCTCGGCGGTCAGCTTGTCCCCGATCAGGGAGCGCATCTTGCCCACGAACTTCTCGCGCAGGCTCACCAGTTGATTCAACACCTCGCTCGAGTTGGTACGCGCCATGGCCAGATCGGGAAAGATGCCGACCTGGAGCTGCCCATCCACCGCCAGTTCGAGACGGCTCAGGGTTTCGTCCGACTCCTTGAGCCCGCGCTGCAGATCGCTCACATCCTCGGTGAGCGCCAGCACCCGCGCAACGTCTGCTTCCGCCGTGACCCACTTCACCGCCGCCGCGGGCAACAGGACCGCGATGTCGAACTTCTCCATGCCCTTGCCGATCAGGTTTTCAAAGTACCTCGGGTCAGCTTGCGCCTTTGTCTGCGTCTCCTTGAGCTGCAGGTGAATCGGCTCGAACTGATCGCGAGCCTGCAAGAAAGCTTCGTTGGCCAACGCGAAGTTCGCCACGCGAACGTGCAGGTTGCCCATGAGCAGGCGCAACTCCGGCGCCTGCGGGCTGTCGGGGTTCTGCAGCAGCATCAGGTCGAGCGCCCGGTAGGCACCCTGGTAGTCCTTGGCCTTGATGGCAGTCCACGCCAGCTCGTTCATGGCGTCGTCGAAGTACTTGGACTGGCGCACGATGCCGGTGTACGCGTCGCGGGCCTTCTCAAATTCGCCTCGCTGGTAGTACAGACGTCCCACCGCTAGGCGGGCCAGATCTTGAATCTCCTTGTCCGCGTCGGACTTGGGCTGGCTGCGCACGACCGTATCGAAGGCGATCAGCCCAGCCGCCAAGTCGCCCTTCTTGACCCAGATGGTTGCGTAGAAATAGCGCGCCCGCAGGTAGTAAGGACTGCTGGCGGGTATGGACTGGAACGCGGCCAGGGCGTCGTCGAGGCGGTCACGCGAGTAGGCGGCCTTGCCGCGCACGTAGGGTACGGAGGGCTGCACGGATGCGGCGGGGATGCCACTCAGGAGCGTCAGATAGTCGTCGACCCCGTCCATGTCACCGGTGCTCAGCGCGATCTCGATCAGCCGACCGAGCGCGGTCTGTTCCTGGCCAGACCCAGTGCGCTTCTGGATGGCTTGCCGATAATAGTGCCGGGCCGAGTTCAGATCCTTGTCCTGAAAGCACGACTCAGCGAGAAGAAAGATAGCGTCGTCGTACGCGTGCGCACTGGGATAGTTGTCGACCACGTCCAGCAGGACGGTGGCGGCCTCCCGGTAGTTCTTCAAATTGAACAGCAGCTCCGCGTCGAGCAGACGTCGGTCGGCCAGGTTCGGGTCCGCGACCGGTGTGTCGCGGAACTCCGTGGACAAGACCTGCACCCGCTCTTCCAGATCCACCAGACGGCCATTCGCCTCCTCGACCTCACCGGCTCGGGCGCGCGACGCCACGAGCGCGAGAGGCAAGAAGGCCGCCACAAGGAGGGGTCGCCGCACAGCGCACTCGCCCAGGGAGAGGTGAGGCCCGAGCCGTCGAGAATGCCGCATCCGGGGGTCTCCAGGAACGTTGGCCTTACTTCTTGGCAGCCGGGGAACCGCCGGCTTCGGGCGTGACCAGATTGACCCGGAACTCGACTGCGGGCTTGTCCTCCATGTTGGTCGCGATGCCGCCTTTCTCGTAGCCCACCACGACAACCACAGTGGCCTTATTGTCGGCCGCCACGAAGGTGTGGCTGGAACTGGCCTTGAACTTGTAGCCCTTGAGGTAGCTGAACACGCCGAATCCATAGCCCTGGTAGATGAACTGCACGGTCAGGGTGTGGCTTCCTGGCTGGATGGCACCGTTGTAGATGTCGAACTCGGTCATCTCGGAAAGGCGGCCGGTGTCATCCGCCTTGTTGAAGATCTGGACGCCGTCCAGTGCATAGACTGCCTTGATGAGGCGGAACGATGCGCCCATCTCGTTCTTGTGTTTGATGACACAGCGGGAAGCCCCGATGACGCCACCCAGAACCGTCTCCTTGAGCAGATTGAGGCGCGCGCGCGTGCGGAAGACCTGCTCCTTGAGATCGTTGACGTTGCGCTCAAGTGCGCGCAGCCGCACCGTGTAGGCCCCGCCCTCGGCAGCAGCGGCCGGGGCCGGCGTGGCCGCTTCTGGCGGCGCCCCCATTGGCGATGGCGCTGTTGCTGCGGCCGGAGCCTCGCGTGGCGCCGCTGCGCTGGTCGTGTCGGCCCGCGCAGGCTGCGCCCAGCAAGCAGCAGCTAACAGCAGAGCGGGAACCCCCCAGGTTCGTGGACTTGTCATTTCATAGCTCCTTGTGAGCCTCTCAAATCTCGCGGTACTACACCCTTGCTCCCCACGTTCGTGGCGGAGAGTATCCTTGTATAGCAGGCAGCTTCAAGCCCCGTCAAAAGGTACATGACATTCGCGGAGTTACCTGCCGTTGGGCTGTCCAGCGGCGGGCGCCATCCTATCAGATAGTCGGGTCGCGCGCGATGCCGTGTCGCGATGTCGGCCCCGAGGGGGCGTCCCCGGAGGCGAGCTGCGCGGCTCTTGCGTTTTCCAGCGCGCTCCACAGGACCGCGTGCAGGCCGGCGATTCCCTCGCCCGTGGCAGCGCTGATAGCCAAGAGGCGCAGGCCCCGCCGGGCAAACAGGCGCTGCAGGGCGGGGAGTTTCTTCCGGGTCGCAGGCAGGTCCAGCTTGTTGAGGACCACCACCTCCGTGCGTCCGGCCAGCGCGGGATCGTACAAGGCCAGTTCACGCCGCAGAACCTGATAGTCGCGTAGTGGGGTCCGGCCGGGGGCCGAGTTCAGCTCGAGCAGGTGAACTAGCACCCGCGTCCGCTCCAGGTGCCGCAAGAATCGAAGTCCGAGACCAGCACCCTCATGCGCGCCCTCGATGAGTCCGGGCACGTCTGCGACCACGAACGACCGATCGTTCGACAGCCGGACCATGCCCAGGTGGGGAATCAGCGTGGTGAATGGGTAATCCGCGATCTTGGGACGAGCGGCGGATATGCGGGCGATGAGGGAAGACTTCCCCACGTTGGGAAAGCCCACCAGGCCCACGTCGGCGAGCAGTTTCAGCTCCAGCCGAATCACGCGCTCCTCGCCTGGCTGTCCCGGCTCGGCCCGCCTGGGCGCGCGATCAGTGGCTGTCGCAAAATGGATGTTGCCGCGTCCGCCCTTGCCACCTGCGGCCACCACGAAGCGCTGGCCCTGTGTGCGCAAGTCAGCCAGCAGCTCGCCTTTGGCATCGTCGTAGACCTCGGTTCCGGTGGGCACCCGCAGCACCATGTCCTGTCCCCCGCGGCCGTACTTGTCTTTGTTGCCGCCGCGTTCGCCCGCGGGCGCTTGATACTCGTGGCGATAGCGAAAGTCGAGAAGCGTCGACAGGCCTTCGTCGGCCACCAGGATCACGCTGCCGCCGTCGCCGCCGTCGCCGCCCGCCGGGCCGCCCTTGGGAACGAACTTCTCACGTCGAAACGCCACCACGCCGTCGCCGCCGTCACCGCCACGAACGCTCACCCGTGCCTGGTCGACAAATGCCGTCACAGAAGCACTCCCGACTCAAAAGCCGGACCTGCGACGGAGGGTCGCGGCTAGGCCGCCTCGATGCTGACCCGCTTGCGGTTGCCTGATTGGCTGAACTTCACCTTGCCGGTCTTGAGGGCGAAGAGTGTGAAGTCGCTGCCAATGCCGACGTTGCGGCCGGGGTGGAACACGGTCCCGACCTGCCGGACCAGGATGTTACCTGCCAGCACGACCTGGCCGGCGTATCGCTTGACCCCGCGGCGCTGCGACTGCGAATCGCGGCCGTTGCGGGAGCTGCCCTGCCCTTTCTTGTGTGCCATGGCTGCTTACGCTCCTGCCTTGATGGCCGTGATCTTCAGGGCCGTGAACGGCTGGCGGTGGCCCGTCTTGCGCCGGTACGACTTGCGACGCTTGTACTTGAAGACGATGATCTTCTTGCCCCGACCCTGCTCCAGCACCTCGGCCTCGACCTTGATGCCGCTGACCTGAGGCTTGCCGACCTGAACGTTGCCGCCATCGTCAGCAAACAAGAGAGGCACGAAGGACAGCTTTTCGCCCGGAGAGGCAGGCAGCTTCTCCACGCGCAAGGTTTCCCCCTCGGCGACCCGGTACTGTTTTCCTCCGGTCTGGATGACGGCGTACATGTTTCAAGCTCCCGAGCGAGGCGCGTAATCTAGAGGAGTTTCTCCGGCTGTCAAGGGCGTGTCCACTGTCCCGCGATAGCCGCAGGCGGTCGTGGTCGCGGCCGCGACGGGCGCGCGCGAAGCGCGCGGGGGCAGGTGGGGTGGGCTGTCCGTCCCGAAGCCCCCGAAGGGGGTGGCCGACGGTGACACGGACAGCGACGGTGACGGCGAGGTCAACGCCCGCCCGTGCGGATACTCACCGACCGCGCGTGGGCGGCCAGACCTTCCACCTCCGCCAGGGCCACGATGTCGTCTCCCTGTCGCGCGAGCGCGTCAGCATCATATTCAATGAAGGAAGTGCGCTTGGTGAAGTCGGTCACCCCAAGAGGAGACGCGTAGCGCGCGCTGCCGCCGGTGGGCAACACGTGGCTCGGCCCCGCGAAGTAGTCGCCCACCGCCTCGCAGGCATGATGGCCCACGAAGACCGCTCCCGCTGCGGTCACCTGATCGGCCAGCGCGGCAGCGTTGGCCAGCGCAAGCCCCACGTGCTCGGGTGCCAGCCGATTGACCAGAGCGATGGCTGCGGCCGCATCCTCGACCACGAAGGCCACGCCCTGATTGTCGACCGCCTTGCTCGCTATCTCTCGCCGCGGGAGCGTTGCCAACTGGCGGTCCACTTCCGTCGCCACCGCCTCGGCCACCGCGCGCCCGACCGCCACCAGGATAGGAACCGCCAGCACGTCGTGCTCGGCTTGCGCGAGCAGATCCGCTGCCACCCAGGATGGATTCGCGCTGGCATCAGCCGCGATCGCGACCTCGGTGGGGCCCGCGATCATGTCGATGCCGACATCGCCGTAGACCAGACGCTTGGCCGCGGTCACATAGGCATTGCCTGGCCCGGCAATCTTGTCGACCCGCGGAACTGTCTCGGTGCCATAAGCCAAGGCGGCGATCGCCTGCGCGCCACCCAGGAGGAAGACCCGATCCACACCGGCCTCCAGCGCGGCGGCCAGGGTCTCGGGCGACGGACCCGGCGTGGTCATGATGATCTGGCGCACACCGGCCACCTTGGCCGGGATCGCGGTCATCAATACAGTCGAGGCGAGGCAGGCGGTGCCGCCGGGAATGTAGAGTCCCACGCGTTCGAGCGGCGTCACGCGGCAGCGCAGCCGAACTCCGGGCTCGGTCGATTCGTAGGCGCTCGGCTTCTCGCGCTGATGATAGGACCGGATGCGCGCGGCGGCGTTGGCCAGCGCCCGCCTGACCGGCAGGCTGACTCGGCCGGCCTGCTCCACCCAGTCCGGGCGCTGCAACTCGATGGCGTCCAGTTGGCGACGTTCGAACCGCTCGGTGAACTCGCGCAGGGCTCGGTCACCCTGCCGCCGAACCTTGGCCACGATCTCCGCAACGCGGGTTTCGATGTCCCTAGGCACGGTCGTTCCCCGCCCAGCGAGAGCCGACAGCCTCGTCTCGTAGTCCGGATCTTGCGGGCTCAGGATGCGTAGCATGAACTCAAGGCTAGCAGAGCAAACCGCGGCTGGGGCGCAAACCGCCGCCCCGCGACCGCGGGCCAAGCCAACCCTCCAAGTGCGCTGGGGAGCGGCGTTGGCCGAAGCCGCGAGCCTGGTCTTTCAGTCGGCTCACTTGGCTGCGCGGCGCTGGGCGCGATACTTCTTGATCAGCGCCTTGGACACCTCTTTGTGCTTGGACCAAACCATGCCAAATTTGATTCCATGTTGAGGTCAGAGCCCGTTGCGCGCGGAGGATTTCTATCGCTGCTGAAGACTGGTGACGTGCGCGCGTTGTTTGCGCGCTACTCGGACATAGCCCTGGCTTTGCTGGTGGCGGTGATTGTCGGGATGATGATCGTTCCGCTCCCGACCTTCGTGCTGGATCTGTTCGTCACACTGAACATCGCCGCTGCGGTCAGTCTGCTGCTCGTCGCAATCTACGTGAGCGAGGCGCTGCGCATTGCCACTTTCCCCTCACTGTTGCTGATTACCACCCTGTTTCGACTGGCCATCGAGGTGTCGGCCACCCGATTGATTCTACTGAAAGCCAATGCCGGGCAGGTGATTTACGCTTTCGGGAATTTCGTGGTGGCCGGCAATCTGGTGGTGGGAGCCGTGGTCTTCCTGATTCTCACCCTGATCCAGTTCATCGTGATTGCGAAGGGCTCCGAACGGGTGGCGGAAGTGGGCGCCCGTTTCACCCTGGACGCCATGCCCGGCAAGCAGATGTCCATTGACGCCGAACTGCGCGCGGGCCACATCGACCACGCGGAGGCACGTCGGCGACGCGCCTTGCTTGCGCGCGAATCCCAGTTCTTTGGGTCAATGGACGGCGCCATGAAGTTCGTCAAGGGCGACGCGATTGCGGGAATCATCGTGCTGCTTACCAACATTGTGGGTGGCCTAGTCATTGGAATCGTCCAGAAGGGAATGGACCCAGTCGCGGCGGCCAAAACCTACACCCTTCTCACCATCGGCGCGGGGCTGGTGTCACAAATCCCCGCCCTGGTTATTTCAACCGCAGCCGGAATTATCGTTACCCGCGTTTCTTCGGAAGAGGAGGGCAGCCATTTGGGCAAGGACATCAGCCGGCAGATTCTCGCGCAGCCCAAAGCGTTGGCCATTGCGGCCGCGCTACTTGGGCTTTTGGCCATGGTGCCTGGCTTGCCCACAGCGCCCTTTGCCGTGCTGGCCGCCCTGCTCGGCTTGGTCGCCTACCGAATTATTCATCTGGACCGTCTGGCTGCCCAGAGGCCGGCGGGGGCAACTGTCGTTCCAGAATCGCACGCCGCTGGCGCGCAAGCTCCCGCGCCTCTGTTGCTGCCCATTTCGATCGAGCTGTCGAGCGTGCTGTCGCAATCGCTCCTGCGCCCGGGCAGCCCGGATCGAATGGAGTGCGAACTCTTGCCAGCTGCGCGCGAGCGTTTCTTCTCCGAAACCGGCATTCCGCTGCCCGCAATTTTCTTGCGTCGCAACACCACAGGTCTGGCCGCGGGCGCCTATGTGCTGCGCCTGCAGGAAGTCCCGATAGGCCGGGGTGAAGTTGTCCCGGGTTGCGGCGCTCCCGAAGAAGTGATTGTCGCTCACCTGCTGCAAGTTCTGCGGCGCTACGGTCACGAATTCATCGGCATCCAGGAAACCCAGTCACTGCTCGACCAACTCGAACGCACGCACCCCGCGCTGGTGCGGGAGGTGGTGCCTAAGCTCGTCTCCTTTGCCCTGCTCGCCGAGATTTTGCGCCGTCTGGCTGCCGAGGGTATCTCGCTCCGCAGCTTGCGCGAGATCCTGGGCGCACTGGCCGAAGCGACGCCCGCCGATTCTGACCCGGTGACGCTCACCGAGCGTGCGCGCGCGGCCCTGCGACGCCAGATCACGTTCGCCCACGCGGCTGGATCAGGCGTCCTTCAGGCCTACTTCCTGGACCCAATGATCGAGGACACTGTGCGCGAGGCGATCCAGCGCACCGCAAGCGGCAGCACGCTCGCGCTTGAGCCCGAGCTTGCTTCCGACATCGTCAAGGCCGTGGGTCGCGCGGTTGCTGACAACTCGGCGCCGGTGATTGTCACCACGGCCGATATCCGCTGCCACGTGCGCCGCCTGATCGAGAGCGAACATCCCGAGGTCGCCGTGCTCTCGTATCAGGAGATTGAGCCCGACGTGAAGTTGCAGCCCCTCGGCCGGATCACGGTATCGGAGGGTTAGCCGTCAACCGGCAGGTCTTTGTGGATGTAGTGGCGTCCGCCGGGACCGTATTCGGTCGTGGCTTGGCCGTGGCCGTAGAGCAGCCAGCGATAGGTGAGCAAGCCCTCGACTCCCACCGGGCCGCGTGCATGGAGTTTCTCGGTGGAGATGCCGACCTCCGCGCCCAGCCCGAAACGGAAACCATCGGAGAAACGGTTGCTGGCATTGTGGAACACACAGGCCGCGTCGACCTCGGCCAGAAAACGGGCTGCGGCCACCGGGTCCTGGGTCACTATGACGTCGGTGTGGCGCGAGCCATGGCGGGCGATATGGGCCAGCGCTTGATCCATACCCGCCACCTGCCGGATCGACAGGATGAGTGCGCCGTATTCCGTGTCCCAGTCTGCTCCGGTCGCGGCGTTCATTTGCGGGTGGAGCTTGCGCGTTTCCTTGCAGCCGCGCAGTTCCACGCCCTGAGCGGACAACGCGGACACGCAACTGTCCAGCGCCGCAGTGGCCTCGGCATCCCACAGCAGCGTTTCCACGGCATTGCAGGCGGCCGGGTAACTGCACTTGGCGTCCACCACCAAACGCGCGGCCATGTCCGGATCCGCAGCCGCGTGCAGGTACATGTGACAGATGCCGTCGGCATGAGCCATCACGGGGACGCGCGTATGGCTGCGCACATGCTGAATGAACGACGACGAGCCACGCGCAATCATCAACTCGACCAGATCGTCCATGGTCAGAAGCGCGTCCACTTCGGCCCGATCTTCCAGCAGCACCATAGCGCGGGTGTCGATGCCGTGAGCGGAGAGAACCCCATGCGCCACCGCACAGAGCGCGCGGTTGCTGGCGCTGGCCTCGCGGCCCCCCTTGAGCGCCACCGCGTTGCCACTCTTCCAGGCCAGGCTGGTGATCTGCACAAGCGCATCGGGGCGCGCCTCGAACACCACGCCCAGCACGCCGAGCGGACAGCTCACACGCTTGAGGATGAGACCGTGGTCGAGCGCCCGATGGGTCAGCGTGCGGCCGACCAGCTCCGGCATGTCCGCGAGCTGCCTGATGCCTGCGATGGTGGTGTCGAGCTTCTTGTCGTCCAGCAGAAGTCGCTTGACCAGAGCTGAGCCGAGGCGACCCGCTGCTTCCTCTTCGCGCGCACTGGCCATGTCGCGAGCGTTGGCTTCCAGCACGGCCTGACGTGCCTCGGGCCGCGCCAGGGCTACGGCAAAATCGGCCAGCAAACGACTGCGCTCAGGCCCGGTCAACTCCGCCAGGCGCCGGGCCGCTGCGCGCGCTGCAATCAGGCTTTCTCGCAAGTCCATGATGAGAGTTCACTATGACGTTATTCTGGCGTGACTGCCAGGGCGCTCAAACCGCGCCCATCACCAGATTGTCCCGGGTGATGAGAGCATCGTAGCCTCGGTACCCGAGAATGGTGTCGATCTCGTCGCTGTTCCGGCCCGCCAGCTTGCGGCAGGCGTCGGCGTCGTAGTTGACCAGGCCGCGGCCGTGCACGCGGCCGCTGCCGTCGCGGATCTCCACCAGCTCGCCTTTGTCGAAAACGCCCTCCACCGCCACCACGCCGACGGGGAGCAGCGAGGCCTTGCCCTGCAGCAGCGCCTGCAGCGCGCCCTGGTTGACGACCAGCGCACCCTGCTTGCGACCCGAAACCGCGATGTGGCGCCAGCGCGCTCCGCGCCACTCGGCCGGCGCAATCAGCGTGCCCACGTCGTCGCCAGCCAAAATCCTGTCGAGCACCTCCGGCATGCCTCCGTTGGCGATGACCACCGCCGTGCCCTTGGCCGTGGCCAGCCGAGCCGCTTCCAACTTGCTGCCCATGCCGCCGGTCCCACCGCTGGAAGCGCCGGTAGCGCGGGCCATTGCTTGCTCGTCGACGGAAGACAACTCGGCCACGCGCTGTGCGTTGGCATCGAGCGCGGGATTGGCCGTATACAGCCCGTCCACGTTGCTCAGCATCAGCAGCAGATCCGCATCCAGCGCCACAGCCACGCGTGCTGACAGGCCGTCGTTGTCGCCGAAGAAGGGCCGGGAGGTCGCCTCGCCCTCGCGGCGCCGGTGCTCGACCAGCTCGCGCACGCTGACGCTGTCGTTCTCGTTGAGCACCGGGATGGTTCCCAGTTCCAGCAGCCGCATCAGGGTGGTGCGCAAGCAAAGCGCGCGGTCCCGATCAGCGAGATCTTCGTGCGTGAGCAGAACCTGCGCGGCAACCACGCCGAAATCTGCAAAGGCTTTGGTGTACAGTCCCATCAGGTGGCCCTGCCCCACCGCCGCACAGGCCTGGCGTAGGCCCAGCGAGCGCGGCCGCTGCCGCAGGCCGAGCAAGCGCATGCCCATGCCCACGGCGCCGCTCGACACCAACACCACGTCGCGGCCGGCCCGGCGCTGCCGCGCCAGACCCTCGACCAGATTCATCACCCGTTCGCTGGCCACGTCCCCGCCGTCCCGGATGACGACATGGGTGCCCAGCTTCACCACCAGACGGTGGGTCTGGGCGAGGGCGGCGCGGCCGCTGAATGAAGTGGAACTCATGGGCGCGGTCTCACTTTACCTTGGCCGTGGTTCGTGTGGTAATGCGGCCGTGAGCATCCTAGAAGGAAACAAGACCCTGACCCTGATTGGCGCCGGTACCATGGGGGAGGCCATCCTGCGTGGAATTCTGCGCGCAGGCAAGCTTGGCCCCTCTCAGGTGCTTGCGTCCGACCTGCGTGCCGACGCCCTGGCTGACCTGGCCAAGCGCCACGGCATTCGCACCACCACCGACAACCTGGAGGCGGCGCGTGCCGCCACGGTGGCCCTGGTTTGCGTGAAGCCGCACCAAGTGGGTACCGTGCTCAACACCGATGCCATGCGGGAGGCTTTGAGCGGCAAGGTCGTCATCAGTATCGCGGCGGGAGTACGCCTGCAGCAGCTCGCCCACTGGCTCCCAGCCAGCGCCCTCATTCGCGCCATGCCCAACACACCGGCCCTCATCGGGGAGGGCATGACCGCGCTCTCGCGCGGCAAAGGAACGAACGACGCTGCGATCACCTTCGCGCTGGATCTATTTGGAAGCGTAGGGCGCTCGACGGAGATCGACGAGGGCCAGATGGATGTCGTGACTGCGCTGTCGGGTAGCGGTCCGGCCTTTGCTTTTCTGGTTCTCGAATCGCTGGCGGATGGCGCGGTGAAGATGGGTTTGCGGCGCGATTTGGCCATCTCCATGGCTGCCCAGATGCTGCAAGGCTCGGCGCGCATGGTGCTGCAGACGGGAACGCATCCGGCGGTACTGAAGGATCAAGTAACAACCCCGGGCGGCTGCACCATCGCAGGACTTTCGAAGATGGAAGAGTGTGGCGTGCGCCACGCGCTTGCCAGCGGCGTCGAGGAAGCGGCGCGCGCCGCGAGCAAGCTGGGGCAGAGTTAGTTCTTTCTAGCGCCGCTGGCAGCGCGGGCAGAAGAAAGTCGAGCGTCCTGCATCGGGCGACCGACGCACGGGCTCGCCACAGGCGCGGCAGGGTTTGCCTTCCCGGCCGTAGACCAGCAAGGCCGCCGCGTTGTCGCCGCTCCGGCCCTCGGAGTCGACGAAGTCGCGCATGGAAGTTCCCCGATTGGCGAGCGCAATCCTGAGCGCGGTCCGGATGGCGCGCAGGAGCTGGGTGGCGCGGCCTGCGGCACGACGCGCTGGCGTGCGGGGATGCAGACGCGCGCGAAACAGCGCTTCGCAAGCGTAGATATTGCCCAGCCCCGCGATGCGCTTCTGATCAAGCAGAAAGGACTTGAGTGGCGCGCGCGACGCCGCCAGCAAGGCACGCAGTCGAGCAACGTCCAGCTCGGCCAGGGCGTCCGGCCCCAACCCAGCCAGCTCGGGCAGGCCATCGACATCGCGACTGGCCGCGACCCAGCCGAACCGCCGCGCATCCACGAAGCGCAGCTCGCGGCTTCCCGTCAGCGACCACACCACATGAGTGTGTGGGGTGCGTGACTCGCTGGCGGCCTGCAGCCGCAGTCGCCCCGTCATTCCCAGATGGACCAGAATTCCGGCCTGCCCTCGGTCCAGGTCGATAAGGATGTATTTGCCCTTGCGGCGCACCGCTGTGATCCGCGCTGCGACCGAGAATCTCGCGAGGGCCGCGCGATCGACCGGACGGGCCAGGCGCAAACCCTTGCCACTGGTCCACACCGCTTGGATGCGCGAACCCAGCAGGCCCGGCCGCAGCGTGCGTACGACTGTCTCGACTTCGGGCAACTCGGGCATGGCTATTTTCCCGGCCTAGCATTGCTGATGAGCAGCGGACCGAAAGCGTCTGCCAAGCGGGCGAACTCCGCCACCGAGAGCTCCTCGGCTCGCCGGGTTCCCTCGATTCCCGCCTGCGCCAGCGCACGGCCCGCCGTTTCGGCGCCGGCCAACGGCTCCAGCGCCCGCCGCAACATCTTCCGGCGCGCGGCGAACGCCTGCTTGACCACGCGAGCGAACTGCGCCGAATCGCGCACCGGTGCCAGCGGCGTCAGCCGAGGCCGCAAGCGCAAAACGGTCGAGGTGACCGCGGGGCGAGGATGAAAGGCACCTGGACCGACGTGAAACAGCATCTCGCCCTCGGCCTGTTGCTGCACCATCACCGACAGTCGGCCATACACCTTGCTGCCCGGTGGCGCCAGCATGCGCTGGGCGAACTCTTTCTGCACCATGAGGATGGCTCGGCCGATCACCTGGCCTCCAGCCGCAGCGTCGGTGATGGCAAAAAGCAGCGACGACGTGATCTGGTAGGGCAAATTCCCCACCACCACGAGCGGCCGGCCCACTGCGTGCGCCGCTTTGGCGAAATCAAATCCCAACGCATCGGCACGCTCGATTCGCAGGCCGGGACTCGTTTCCAACTCCTGCTCGAGTAGAGTGGCCAGTTCCCCGTCATGCTCGATGGCGATGGTTTGACCCGCGTGCGCGACCAGTACTCTGGTGAGCGCGCCCAATCCGGCTCCGATCTCGACCACCACGTCGTCGCTGCTCACCGCCGCTGCCGCGACGATGCGCTCCTGCACACGCGTGTCGACCAGGAAGTTCTGCCCCCACGATTTCTTGGCGCGCAGCCCGTGGCGCCGCAGTGTCGCGCGCGTCGATTGGGGACTGTCCCCAGACCTCGATTGAACGACCATCACAGGGGCAACCCCGGATCCACACTGAGATCCAATGGCGCCCTCTCGCCGCGCGCGAGCGCCCAAGTGCCGGCCTGTGCGATCATCGCGCCGTTGTCCGTGCACAGCTTGGGCGTCGGCGCGAAGAGCCGGAACCCGTCTTCTGCCGCGGCCGCGGCCAGCGCAGCCCGTAGCCCGCGGTTGGCTGCGACGCCACCGCAGACGAGCAGGTCACCCAGGCCCTCACGCTTGAGCGCGCGCCGCGACTTGCGCACGAGCACGTCGACCACCGCAGCCTGGAAACTGGCGCAGAAGTCCGGCATCTGCGCTGGCCCTGGCAATCCCTGCTCCCTGATTCGTGTCGCCACGGCCGTCTTGAGACCGGAGAACGAGAAATCGAGATCATGTCGGCCCGGCAGGGCACGCGGAAAATCAATCGCTTCCGGATTGCCTCGGCTCGCCAGTCCGTCGATGACCACGCCGCCCGGGTAGCCCAGGCCCAGCAGCTTGGCCACCTTGTCGAATGCTTCGCCAGCGGCGTCGTCGCGCGTGGCCCCGAGCGACTTGACCTGGCCCGGCCCATCCACGCGCAGGAGCAGCGTGTGGCCTCCTGACACCAAGAGCGCAAGGTGGGGATAGCACGGTGGCGCCGGGTTGCCAGGGTGGTCCAGAAATACGGCGGCCAGGTGCCCCGCCAGATGGTTCACGCCGACCATGGGACGAGCCAGCGCGTAGCTCAGCGCCTTGCCCATCTCCACGCCCACCAGCAATGGCCCCACCAGCCCGGGCCCGCAGGTCGCAGCGATGCCGTCGAGAGAGCGCGGCTCCACGCCCGCTCCGGCCAGCGCTCGCTTCACCACCGGCACCACGGTCGCCAGGTGCTGGCGCGACGCCACTTCGGGGACTACCCCGCCGTACTCGGCGTGGACCAGCACCTGCGACGCCACCACATCCGAGCGCACACGCCGGCCGTCCTCGACCACAGCAGCAGCCGTCTCGTCGCAAGAGGTTTCGATGCCCAGAACCAACATGCAAGGACGTTTCTGCGTCGCCGGCTGCTACAGGCTGTCCAGGATCGCACGCAACTCGCGCGCATGACGGCCGCTGGGCGCTAGCTCCAGGTATTTCTTGTACGCAGCCTTGGCCTCGGCTGGATTTTCTGCTTCCTGTTCGGCTCCTCCCAGCACGACGTAGGCGTCCGCCAAGTCGGGATTGACATCCAACGCCTTCTTCGCCCAGGACCGCGCCTCAACCGCGCGTCCGCGCTCGAGCTCCGCTGAGGCTACTATCACCATGATGTCCGCCGCCTCGGGGTCGGCCTCGATGGCCGGTCGGCACGCTGCCAGTATGACCGAGGGTTTGCCATTTCCGCCGGCATGGGCTTTGAGGCAACGCTCGCGAGAGCCTTCGGTCGGGGCGGAACCGACGGTGGGCGCACGGGCCTGTCCGCCGTCGGCTGCCCGGCTCGGCGACGCACCAGACGCGACTTCGGTTTGACTTGCTGGTTCCCGCCCGGCCGCGCTTGTCGGCTTGGCCTGGGCATCTGCCGGGGCTGCAACCGGTTTCTTTGCCGCGACCAGCGCGACGGTGGGCTGCGACTCTGACAGCTTGCCGCCAGGCTGAAAGGATTGCCGATCAGCTACGCCTGGGCCCGCGCTACTTTCCGACGGGGCACTTGCCCTCGGGGCTGGTGCCGCCGGCAATCCCGAACGCGAAGCCAGCAGGGACCGGCCCCCGGTCGGACCGATTCGCAGGGCGAACCAGCCACCGACGACGACCACGACGAGGATCACGGCAAAGAGCGGCCAGCGGCGTTCGTGGGGAACAACGTCGCTGTCTAGTTTGTCGACAGTGGGTCTAGCCGTGACTGACCGGTCTTCCGTCGACGGGCTGGACGCCGGCATCTCTTCAACCATCATCGGGGCTGGCTGACCGAATTGCTGGGTTCGAGCTATTTTGTCGGAGACGGGCGCCTGTCCCTGTGCGGACTCTGCGGCAAGTGCTTGTGGCTCGTGGGAACGGCCAGTTGCCAGTTCAGTGGGCTTTTCGCCTTCCTCGGCACCGGGCGCTTCGGGCTGTCCTGGCTGGCCCTTTGGCGCCGCCTCGTTCTCCGCACCCTGGCCCCAGGCGCCCCAGTCCATTTCGCGCGCGGGCTCGCGAGGACGCTCGAACGCAAACGCCGTGCCCGTGCTCGCGGATGGTGCGAGGGCACTTTCTCGAAGCCCGAACTCGATGGTCGTCCGCGCCGGTCGATCGCCGTCACTGACCGCTGACTTCGGTGGAGGGCCCGCCTGGGCCGCATCGGCAAGACCCTCTGGTATGGGGAAGCCCCTCAATGTGTCGGGCTTCACCATGGCGCCTGCGGCAGGAGCCGCGGGCTTCGGGGGCTCGGTCGGAGTGGCATCGACCCCACCCGGCGGTGTCCGCGGTAGCCCAAGCGCCAGTTCGGCGGGCTCGCGCCAGGAACCCTCGACCACGGCCGAGACTTCGAGCGGTGACGCTGCCTCGACCTCCCTGTCTTGGGTGGGGGACACAGCGGGCGCTTTCACCGAATATGTAGGGGCGGACTCCTGCTCGGAAGAGACGGCGGTGAGTTTCAGTGTGTTGCCCGTCAGCTTCGGAGCAACAGCCACCTTGTTTGGCTGGGCCGTGGCCTCCGGTGCCACGCTTCCGGGCGGGCGCGTATCGAGTGAGAGGGACGCGGTGTCGAGGGAGAACGTCTTCAGCGTCTTGCTGCCTTGCCGCTCTCCGCTGGACAGCGCATCGTCGGTCGTGGCCCTCTGCTCGCCCGCCACAACGTTCCTCGAGTCGGCCGGCTCGACCTCCTCCAGGAACTGCCGGGCTGCACTCGCCTCATCTCCACCCGCATCCTCCGCATTCCCCTCCGCCAACCAGCGTGCGAGTTCGCTGCTTGGCTCTTCCTCGCCGCGCTGGCTGGTCAGCTCGCGGGCATAAATTATGCCTTGCCCGAAGAGTTTGCTGACCACGGTCAAGGCCTCGAGGTCGGGGTAGTCGCTGTCATCAATCACGGCGAGCAAACTGCGAGTACCGTCGCACAGCCGAAGAAGTCCATTCATCTCGTCGGGCAGGTCAGCCAGCTTCTCGGCCAGAACACCAACATCGACCTCGATCACGCTATCCAGCGCCGGCAGCGTTTCCAGCAGCCGGGTCCACTCGTCGAGCCGCCGCATTCCCTCCATGAGCAGCGCTGCTGACGGAAGATCGATGACATCTCTTCGCCGAATCGGCTTGAACTCGACCTCGAACTGCCCATCCGACCACGAGAACAGGCGGTACATCGCCTCGGTGCCCGACAATCGGCCAACCTCGGCGTCGATGACCCGGCCATCGCGGAAGAAAACCGCCCCGCGCCGGCTGTCACGATTGACGATGTGAACGATGCCGGATTTTCGGTTGAGGTCGATGGTCTGCACCAGGTCCACAACCCCGATGTCCGAGAGGTCGCCCGCGAACTTGGTGCGGCCTTCGCGCCGTGACTCCAGCCGCTCGCGCTCGGCGCGTTGGAGCGCGGTGCGGACGCGGATGCCAATCTCCTTTATATAGATGGGCTTTGTCAGGTAATCCTCGACGCCCAGCTCGAGTCCCCGGATCTTGTCTTCGATTGACTTGCGACCCGACACGAAGAGGAACGGAATCTTGGCCCACTCCGGGTTGGCTTTTATCTGGCGGCACAGGTCGAATCCGTCCATCCCGTCAAGGTCCGTGTCCGAGATGATGAGGTCAGGGAGGGTGGCCTGCAGGGCGCCGAGTGCCTCACTGCCCTGGGTCGTGGTCACCACCTCGAAGCCGGCCTTCTTGAGGCTGACCTCGAGAACCCGCAAACTCTTGAGATCGCCGTCCACGAGGAGGAGACGATGCTTGCTTTGCCCTGTGTCCATACGACGCCTTGAATGATCCGTGGCGATTGTATCCCCGGTGGGCGTTGGTCGCACGTGGCGTTGTGGAAAACTCCCCACGTCCTCGGACACTTCGGCTTATCCGAGATGCGACCTTTCACTATTTACGTGTTATATCAAGTAGTTCTGCATACAATTATATTATGATCGGAAAAGAGACATTACACTGGGCCGGCGCATTGCGGTTACACCTCATGTACTACCTCACGCCCGCCTGTCTGCGCCTTCAGGAGTTCGAGTGGCATATACTGCGCCGGTGCGCGAAGACGCAGCGGCATGTTTGGCGAGACTCGCCGAGGAATGGAACTTCCCGCTCACACCCGAGATGGTGACCCGTGTGCTGGGGTTCTGTCGCCTGTTGATGGAATGGAATACTGGCGTCAATCTGACAGGCGCCCGATCGGTGGCGGAAGTAGTCGGCGAGCATGTCGTGGACAGCTTCGCCATGGCCCGTCTCGTTCCTTTTGGATCTTCACTCGCGGACGTGGGCGCTGGCGGCGGTCTTCCGGGGCTGCCGTTTGCCATAATTAGGCCAGACTCCCGCGTCACCGTGGTTGAGCCACGAGCAAAGCGGGTCGCGTTCCTGCGAACTGCCGCGCGCGAGTGTCAACTTACGACCACAGAGGTATTCCGACAACGCGCCGAGGGATTGGGCCGAAGCGGATTCGATGTCGCCGCGTCGCGTGCGACTTTCCCACCAGAAGAATGGCTTGGCCTAGGCCTAGGCATGGTCCGGCCTGAGGGATCGGCTCTGGTATTCTCCGGAAAGGAATGGCGGCCAGAAAATTCGGCAGTTCGCATGTGTGACGCGATTGGCTACACGACTGCAAGTGGACGAAGCCGCTGGATTGGCGCGTTCCGTTTCACGTGGAACATTCCGTCCGCTGCCCATCCAGAGCATTGACACCCGCGTCGGGCCATCCCTATGGTCAGCTCCGTGCCCCCAGTCTTGGACGCCTCTCTGCAGGCTGAATTGACGTCACTCGAGGCTCAGGACCGAATCCGCTTCTGCCCCGCCGCCTCGGGTCAGTCACGAACAAACCCGACAATCGACGCTCAGCCCCTTCTCTCGTTTTCTTCAAATGACTACCTAGGGCTCGCGGGCCATCCTGCCCTGGCCTCCGCGGCGGCCACTGCAATCAAGCGTTCCGGATTTGGTGCTGGTGCATCTCGTCTGGTCTCCGGTGACATGACCGAGCACCGTGAACTTGAGGCCGGCCTCTCCGCTTTTCTGGGTGTGGAAGCCGTGCTTCTCTTTCCCTCTGGATACCAGACCAATCTTGGCGTTCTTGCTGCACTGGCAGGGCCAGGAGACCTCGTCTTGTGCGACCATGCCAACCACGCAAGCATTATCGATGCCTGCCGACTTTCGCTTGCCCGGCCGAGCTTTTACAGGCACCGCGATGTCTCGTCTGCCGAGAAACGGCTGCTCGCCCTGGCGCCTGCCACTCGCCGAAAGCTGCTGGTTACCGAGTCGCTCTTTAGTATGGACGGCGATATCGCTCCCCTGGCAGACTTGGCCGCCCTCGCGGCGAAATACGGGGCCGCCTTGGTTGTGGACGAGGCGCACGCCATCGGCGCACTAGGCCCTGGCGGCCGTGGACTGTGTCGGCAGGCTGGAGTCACGCCAGATGTCCTCATCGGAACCCTGGGCAAGGCATTCGGTGCCGCTGGCGGCTTTGCGGCCGGCAGCGCGACCCTACGCAAGTACCTCGTCAACCGCAGCCGGACATTAATCTTCTCCACCGCTCCACCCCCTCCCGTTGCCGCCGCCGCACTCGCCGCCCTGGACATCATCCGGGGAAACGACGGTAACGCCAGACGTGACGCCCTAGCGGATCGTGTCCACCAGCTCCAAAGCCGGTTTCCCCCCAAAGCTAGCCCCCTGCCGCTTTCCCCCATCTTCCCGATCGTCCTCGGGACAGATCGGGCGGCCCTCGACGCCTCCCGCGCCCTGCGAGCCTGCGGGATCTTCGTGCAGCCAATCCGCCCTCCAACCGTCCCCGATGGCACCGCCCGTTTGCGAATCACGCTCTCGGCCAATCACAGTCCAAGCGACGTCGCCTCCCTCGCCCACGCACTCGCTCAACTCATCCCCCAATGAACCTCGACGACCTCGACCGAAGGTATCTCTGGCATCCCTTTACACCCATGCGCGAGTGGCTTGCGGAGCCTCCTCTCGTCATCGAGCGGGCCGAAGGGAACGAACTCATCGACACCCAAGGCCGCCGCTACCTGGACGGGGTCTCCTCACTCTGGGTGAACGTCCACGGCCACGGCCACCGGGCAATCAACGCCGCTATAGCCGAACAGCTTGGCAAGGTAGCTCATACCACCCTGCTCGGTCTGGCCAGCACGCCATCAATCCTGCTGGCAGAGAAGCTCGTGTCAATCGCTCCGCCCGGACTTTCTCGCGTTTTCTTCTCTGATTCAGGGTCAACCGCAGTCGAGGTAGCTTTAAAAATAGCATTTCAATTCCAACAGTTACGCGGATTTTCTCGTCGAGCTACATTTCTCGCCCTGCAAAACGCATACCATGGCGACACAATCGGCTCCGTTTCCTTGGGAGGCATCGACACGTTCCATCGGATCTTTCAACCCCTACTCTTCCACACCATCCACGTCACCCCGACCATAGACGATCTGCAGCAAGCCTTCTCCAACCACGGACACGAACTCGCAGCTTTCGTCCTCGAGCCTGTGCTTCAGGGCGCAGCGGGTATGCTCCTCCAGCCTCCCGGGTTCCTGCGGCAGGCCCGTTCTCTCTGTAACCAGCACGGCGTGCTCCTAGTCGCCGACGAGGTCGCCACGGGTTTTGGCCGCACCGGCACTATGTTCGCGTGCCAGCAGGAAGGAGTCACCCCCGATCTGCTAGCTCTCGCCAAGGGCTTGAGCGGCGGATACCTCCCGGTGGCAGCAACCATGGCAACCGACGAGATCTTCCATCAGTTCCTCGGACTCCCCGAGGACCGCTTGACTTTTTTTCACGGCCACAGTTTCGGCGGCAACGCTCTCGGTTGTGCCGCTGCACTGGCTTCGCTCGATCTCTTCGAGCACGAGCACACACTGGCCAACCTGCCCCCCAAGATCGCCGCCCTTCGCGCCCGACTGAACGAGAAGATCTCGCCCCTCCCGCACGTCTACGAGGTCCGCCAGAAGGGCCTCATGGTGGGCATCGACCTCCGACGGTCTCGCTCCCATGCGTACTCTCCACAGGAGGCCATCGGCGCGCGCGTCTGTCGAATCGTCCGGCGCCACGGGGTAATCCTGCGCCCGCTCGGCTCCGTGGTGGTTCTCATGCCTCCACTATCCATCACTCCCGCCCAGATCGACCGCATCGTGGACGCGACCGCCGCCGCCATCACCGAGGCCACCAGCGATCCTCCGCTCACCCTCTCCGCCACACTTCCCAGTCCACCACTGCACAGCACAGCCCCGGAACCCCTCCGCGGCATCTTCCTCGTCGGAACAGATACTGGGGTGGGAAAGACCACGGTAGGCGTGGGCCTCCTTGCCCTGGCGCGCGCTCGTGGGTTCGCCCCAGTCCCTTTTAAGCCCGTGGAAACCGGAGCCGCCCCCGACCCCGAGGACGCTCTCCGTCTCCGCTCCGCCGCTGGCCGTGATGATCTTCCGCGTGAAATCATCTGCCCCTACGCATTTCCCACTCCCGTGGCTCCCGCCCTGGCTGCGGAGCAAGCCTCCACCCGGCTAACTCTCGCGGATATCCTCGCGGCAGCACGTCGCGCTGCTGCGCACGGGGATTTCCTCCTGGTCGAGTCAGCTGGCGGAGTTCTCTCTCCCTACTCCGAAGACCTCACTGCGGCGGACGTGGCCGCCGCCCTCGGACTTCCTCTTCTTCTCGTCGCACGCAACACCCTCGGAACTATCAACCACACCGCTCTCGCCGTAGCGGAGTTGCGCCGCCGTCACCTCCCGCTAGCCGGCGTCCTCTTTGTAAATACCACGGCCGAGTCCACGCCGGATCGCGCCCACAACCCTCGATTCGTTCACGCTCTCACCGCTGTCCGCGTCCTCGGCACACTTCCCTTCCTACCGCTCCCCACGTCCGACGGGTTGGCCGCCGCCCTTCGCGCCAACGTCGAAGTCGACGTCGTGTTCCCCAACCTCAAGTAGCCTGCGCTGGCCTCGACTTCGGGAAAATCACCACCCGCCGGGCCGGACCCTCTCCCTCTGACTCAGTCCTAACGCCTGGATGCTCAGCCAGCGTCGTGTGCACAACCTTGCGATCATGCGCACTCATCGGCTCCGCCGGAACTGGACGCCCCGACCGCTCCGCCTTCTCCGCCAGCCGCCTGGCCAAGTCCGCCAACGAGTCCTCGCGCCGTCCCCGGTAGCCTTCGGCGTCGACGACCAAAATTGCAGCCTCGCCGGGCTTCTTGAACACGATTCGGCCGACCAGGTACTGAAGCGCGTCCAGCGTCGCCCCCTTCTTCCCAATAACCAACCCGGACTCCGATCCATGTGCGTCGAGAATAATGCGCTCGCCGTCGTCAAACGCACTCACCTCAGCATCAACCCCCATGCGCTCAAGCACATCCCGCAGCACTTTCGCCGCTAGTTCACGCTTCTCGCCCAACGCTCCCTGGTCGCTCATTGCTTCTCCCGCTGTCATCAGATGTTGAACGTGGCAATCGGAGTCGGCAGAGGCGGTGGTGCTCCACGACTCTCGGGTTCGCGCCCCGGCACAGGGACCGAAGAAACAGGGCCCGTGCTTGCTTTCACCGCTGCCCCCGGCGTCCTCCCTTCTCCGACCTTGCGCTGCTTCGCTTTCCGCCGCTCCTCATCCCTCGCCCTCCCGGAGCCCACCCTCATCGGAGTTCCGTGTCGCTTCCCAACGCTGCGCATTCCCCTGATCTTGGACGAACCCCGCCCCTCGTCTCGGACGCGTCTTCTCCCGCCGCTGCTGGTCCGCGCCCTTTTCTTCTTCTTGCTCGTCACCTTCATGGCCACGTGGGACAAGACCCTACGTTTCACCCCCCCACCTTGTCAACTCCAACCCTTCTTTCTCAAATACCTTCGCCTGGTTGCGTTTGAATGCTAAAATACCTTTCACTATGTGTGGGTTGCGCCTCGCATCCTGTCATTCCAGGATCTTGACCATTGCGTAGTCTCCAATACAGATTCATATTGACGGGTTCAAAGCAGCTTGGTAAGGTGCGCGCGCTTCGGCTTCCGAAGCGCGCTGTTATTAAACATCACGAGAGGATCTAAATGGAGCCATCGTTCCACGTGGGAGACTTGGCGGTCTACCCGGCTCACGGGGTGGCGCAGATCATCGGTATTGAGACACGCGAGATCTCGTCCAGCAAGCACACCTTCTACATCCTGAAGATTCTAGACAACGGGATGAAGATCATGATTCCGACGAAGAACGCCGGTGCCGTAGGTCTGCGTGAGCTGATCCGCGCCGACGAGGTCGACGAGGTCTTTGAGATTCTCAAGAGCCGGGAAGTTTCAGTGGAGGGGCAGACCTGGAACCGACGCTACCGCGAGTATATGGAGAAGATCAAGACCGGCTCCGTGTTCGAGATCGCAGAGGTCTTGCGGGATCTGCAGCGCCTGAAGGGGGACAAGGAGCTGTCCTTTGGTGAGCGCAAGATGCTCGACACCGCTCGCACCCTGCTGGTTAAGGAAATTGCAGTCGCGACCAAGTCCAACGAGGGGAAGATAGAAGAAAAGCTCAATCGCATCTTCGCCTGCTAGCCGATTCCTATTTCGCGAAGCCCCGGGCGGACTCCTGACCGGGGCTTTTTCATGCGCCCGCGCGGGGATGTCCCGACCCTGTCAAACGTCGAGGTTGCGCACGTTGAGCGCGTTCTGCGCGATGAACTCGCGGCGCGGCTCAACCAGGTCGCCCATCAGTGTCGAGAAGAGTCGGTCGGCTTCGTAGGCATCCTCGACCCGCACCTGCAGCAGAGTGCGGCGCGCTGGGTCCATGGTCGTTTCCCAAAGCTGCTCGGGATTCATCTCGCCGAGGCCCTTGTAGCGCTGGATCTGCAGGCCCTTCTTCCCAACTTCGTGCACGTGCTCCGCCAGATCTTCGAGCCGATTGAAAGCCACGGCCTCGGCCCCAGCTTCCAGGTGATAGGGCGGGGCACCCAGCACCGCCAGCTCTTGGTACAGCGCAGTCAAGTCAGCGAACTCAGGCGAATCGAGGAACTGGAAGTCGATCACGGTAGGCCGCCGGATTCCCGCGGGTCGCACCGGCGCCTCGATCTTGTAGCCCCCGTGCTCGCTGTCGGGCGCCAGCTTGAGCACCACATCCTTCAGCTCAGGCGCATAGGAATCGAAGTACTCCTCGAGGCGGGTCAGCGCCTTGGCCAGGATCTTCGGATCACGAAGATCGGCCTTGGCCAACCGGGCCGCCTTGACAATGGCGTCGATCAGACGCGCATCGCACTTCCGGTCCAATACCCTCAGCAGCCGCTTGTAGCGACCAGCCTGCCGCGCCAGGTGGCGCAACTTGTCCCCCGTGACGGCTCCACCACCTGTGCTAGGTCGAAGCAGCAGATTCTCTGTTGCGCTCTCCAGCAGAAACTCCTCCATCGCCTGCTCATTCTTCAGGTACAGCTCCCGCTTGCCCTTCTTGACTCGGTAGAGCGGCGGCTGCGCTATGAACAGATAGCCGCGCTCCACTATCTCAGGGAAATGCCGGTAGAAGAAGGTGAGTAGCAAGGTTCTGATGTGACTGCCGTCCACGTCCGCGTCGGTCATTATGATCACGCGGTGGTAGCGAATCTTGTCGATCTCTTTCTCTTTCTCGACGCCGCAGCCGAGCGCCGTGATGAGAACGACGATCTCCTGCGAGGACAGCATCTTGTCGAGGCGAGCCTTCTCGACATTGAGTATTTTCCCGCGCAGGGGAAGGATGGCCTGGTCCTTTCGGTTGCGCCCTTGCTTGGCTGAGCCGCCAGCGCTGTCGCCTTCGACGATGTACAGCTCGGAAAGGGCCGGATCCCTTTCCTGGCAGTCGGCGAGCTTCCCCGGAAGCGACGAGATGTCGAGCGCGCCCTTGCGCTGAACCAGCTCGCGCGCCTTGCGGGCCGCGTCGCGCGCGCGCGCGGCCAACACCGCTTTCTCGATGATCTGCTTGGCTTCGCGCGGATGCTCTTCCAGGTAGCGACCCAAACCCTCGTTGACCACGCGCTCGACGATGCCTTTGACCTCCGAGGAAACCAGCTTGTCCTTGGGTTGGTTGCTGAACTTCGGGTCAGGGTGCTTGACCGACACCACGGCGGTGAGCCCCTCGCTGATATCGTCACCACCCAGGCCACTCTTGAGATCCTTGAGCAACCCGGCGGACTGGGCGTAGCCGTTTATCGTGCGAGTCAGGGCCGCGCGGAACCCGGTCAGGTGCGTCCCGCCGTCTTTGTTCTTGATGTTGTTGGTGAAGCAATAGATCGCGTCCTGGTATGAATCGTTCCACTGCACCGCGATCTCGACCTGGGTTTCCTCCTGATTACCTTCGATGACGATGGGCTTCTCGTGCACCGGCACCTTGGAGGCATTTAGATCAGCCACGAACTGACCCAGGCCCCCCGCGAACTGGAACTCGTGCGACTTCCCGCTCCGCTCGTCCTCCAGTGTGATGGTCAAGCCACGGTTCAGATACGACAGCTCGCGCAGTCGCTGGGACAGCACCTCGAAGCTGAATTCCGTGATGCCCGCAAAAATTGTGGGATCCGGTTTGAATGTCACCTTGGTGCCGCTCTTCTCCGATACGCCGATCTCGTCGAGGCCAGTCGCCGGATCGCCGCGCCGGTACTCCTGGTAGTAGACCTTACCGTCGCGTTTGATCTCCAGCTTCAGCCACTCCGACAAGGCATTGACCACCGAAACCCCCACACCGTGCAGCCCGCCCGAAACTTTGTAGTTCGAGTGGTTGAACTTGCCGCCGGCGTGCAACACCGTCATAACGATTTCAGCCGTCGGCCGTTTTTCGGTGGGGTGCTCGCCTACCGGAATGCCGCGTCCATTGTCCTCCACGGACACGGAATCATCAAAGTGAACGGCTACGTCGATTCGATTGCAGAAACCAGCAAGCGCCTCATCCACGGAGTTGTCCACGACCTCGTAGACCATGTGGTGCAGGCCCGTGCCGTCATCCGTGTCACCAATGTACATGCCGGGCCGCTTGCGCACGGCTTCCAGGCCCTTGAGAACCTGGATGCTCTCTTCGTTGTACTCGCTTGCTGCCCGGTTAGGCTCTTGACCCTGGGCATCATCGACATCCGGCGCCATAGCAAAAAAACCAAGAAGTTACAGTTACATAGCACCCGGAATGTGGAGTGTAAAGGGAAACCTATCTGACCACAATCCCAACCTACATACGCCGCAGTTCACCTCCGCTGACCATGTAGTCAACGCAAGCAGGCAGCGGAGGCAAATGGTCCCGCTCGGTGACCGTGATGAGACTCTGGCAGGAAAGGGCGGCCATGGCCGCAAACAGACTCCGCCGTCTCTCCTCGTCCAACTCGCTCGCCACATCGTCCAGCAGCAGAAGAGGCGCTTCGCCCAGCGCCTCACGCAAGTGTTCTACCTCCGCCAGCTTGAGAGCGAGAACCAGCGATCGCAGTTGACCCTGCGACGCGTGTTCGCGCGCCAGGTGCCCCGCTAGATCCAACTCCAAATCATCTGTCTGCGGCCCGAATCCGGTAAAGCCCCGCCTTTGGTCAGTCTCCCTGTGCGCGAGCAGCCCCTCTCGCAAGGCTGAGACGATGTCTTCCTCGCTGTCCGCAACCTGGACGGTTCGCTCACTTGTGTAGCGCATGCCCACGGCCGCCTCGCCGTGAATCTGGAGAAACGTGGCTTCCAGCCGAGGCAAGAGTGAGCGTACCATTTCGCGCCGCCTAATCACAATTCGCGCTCCTGCCTCGGCGAGTTTCTCGTCGTAGCTGGCCAGAAGCGTTGCTTCCACCGAACCACCGCGCAGGAGAGCATTGCGGCTCTTGAGGACACGCTCAAAGGTCAGGACCTCGCGGAAGTAGGGCCGATACGCGCCAAACACAGCCCGGTCGAGAAAACGCCTCCTTTCTGCTGCTGCAGCCTTTGGCAGCCGCAGGTCCTCCGGCCCGAAGAGCACAGCCCCGACGCCCAACAAAGCAGACGAATCACGCCGCACGGCCTTGCCATCGAGGAAAGTGTTCTTGCGTCCTTGCGAGATCTGAATCTTGAGCGTCCGGTCGAGAGTGCGCGCCGTGATCTCGGCCTCGATGGTGGCCCCCTGGGTCCCCCACCCGACCACGTCGGACAAGCTGCTGGTGCGAAAGGAGCGAAAACAGAGCGCGGTGTAGGCCGCTTCCAGGATGTTGGTCTTTCCTTGCCCGTTCTGGCCGAAGAGAACCGTAGCACCCGGCCCAGGCCGGAAGGCCAACGCGGCGAGGTTTCGCCAACCTCGGGCCCGCAACTCTCTGAGGATCACAATCTCATGGGCATGACCACGCCAAGGTAGTCGCTATCGTCGGCAGGACGGATCACTGCTGGGTCCAGATCCTCGCCCAACTCCAGCCGCACGTCCTTTGAAGCCATTTCCGACAAGAGGTCGATGAAGTAACGGGCGTTGAAGCCGATCTGCAGCGCCGATCCCTTGTACTCCACATCCAGCGTCTCACGGGCGTTGCCAAGATCCGGGTTGTCCGCCTCGATGGAAAGAGAACCCTTGTCAAGGCTTAGCCTGATGCCCCAGGTCTTGTCTGAAGCGATGATGGAAACCCGCCGAAGCGCTTCCAACAGAACCTCTCGCTCGATGACCAGGATCTTGTCGTTCTCCTTGGGGATAACCTGCTCATAGGGAGGGAACTGCCCTTCGCCTAGCTTCACCGTAAGGGTCACATCATCGGCGCGCAGCACGAAATACCCCTGATGAACTCCTATGTCGCAGGCGGCCTCCCGTCCCTCGATGGCCCTACGAATCTCGCCCACCCCTTTGCGAGGGATCAAGACACCGCTTGATAGCTTGGGTCCTTTAGCCAGGGCCTTGCCAAACTTAGACAGACGATGCCCGTCGGTCGAAACCATGCGGGCAGTCTCTCCATCTGCCTCAAAAAGCACGCTGGCCAGGTGAGGTCGCGTGTCGTCCTGCGAGATGGAAAATACCGTCTTTCCAATCATCTCAGAAAGCACCACTGGGTCAACGGAGCTCAACTCCGCCTCGGCCACTGCGGGAAGCTTGGGGTAGTCCCTCTCGCTCATACCAACCACCTTGAATTCCGCCCTCCCGCTTCGAATCTCCAGCCAGTTGTTCTCCGTCCTACGCAGGTGAACCTCTTCCCCCGACAGGCCCTTCGCTATTTCGAAGGCTTGTCGAGCTCCAATAGTCACGCCTCCTTCTCCCTCGACCTTCGCAGGCATAGTCACCACGATAGCGACTTTGAGATCTGTCGCTGCGCACGAAACGTGATCCGCTCCCTCGCTGCGGATGAGCACGTTCGCCAGAATCGGCATCGTGCTCTTTCGGTCGGCTATGCCATGCGCCAGGTAGAGGCCCTTGAGTAGCTTGCTCTTGTCGATCCGGATGTCCATCAGTCACCCTCGTCCTGTTGTCTCATCAATGTTCCTTCTGAATCTATTAGGATCTGATCGAAGAAGGCAGAAGTATAAGGCCCTGTGGATTCCTTGAAAGAATCGTTTTCTCGTCGCAAGGAGTGGAGAGAAGTATGGGGAAAAAACCGGAGAAGGGAGGGGAGAAGAAACTTGGAAACCGGCTTGCGAAATTGTCAACTTCCGCTCCACAGCTTTGTCCCATAGATTCAGAGAGTCAACTGTTGATAGACGAGCAAGGAGACGCAATCCAGAAAGGGGAAGGGGTGGCCACCTGGGACCGTGGACCAGACGGAAACGAGTAGACAATAGGAAGACCAGACCCATGCACAAGGCGGGCCTGGACCATGTGAGAGGGAACGGGATTCACCGCTGGCGCAAGTGGCTCTCGATCGTGGTGACCACACTGCGTAGATTAGCGTCCTGAGCGATCAGACGTTCGATCTTTTTTACAGCGCTTATGACGGTTGAATGATCCTTGCCACCAAACCGGTGGCCAATCTCCGGAAAACTCGATCCGGTGAGCTTGCGCGCCAGATACATGGCGATCATGCGGGGCCGGGCGACCGATTGCAGACGCTTTGGCCCCCGCAGATCGTGCAACTTGATATCGAAGTAGGTTGCCACCTCGCGCTGGATGGCCTCGATGCTGAAGCCCTGTGGGGTCGCGCTCACCAGATCCTTCAGAACCTCCTCCGCAAATTCCTTGTCGATGCTGCGGCCCGTGATGGAAGATCGGGCTGACAGCTGCAGCAGGGCGCCTTCCAATTCGCGAACATTCGACCGGACGACGGTGGCGACAGCCAAAGCCACATCGTCACTCAGAGCCATCTTCTCGATCTCGGCCTTGCGCTTGATAATGGCAACCCGCGTTTCCAGGTCGGGATGGCCAATCTCCGCGATGAGCCCCCAGGCGAAACGGCTCTGCAGGCGCTCCTCGACACCGGGCAACTCGGCTGGCAGCTTGTCGCAGGTGAGGACGATTTGCTTCTGCGCCAGATGGAGGGCGTTGAAGGTGTGGAAGAACTCATCCTGCGAGCTGTCTTTGTTTGCGAGAAACTGGATGTCGTCGACCAAGAGAACATCCGGCGTCTCTCGGTAGCACGAGCGAAACTCTTCCATCAGACTGACGCTGCTCGGCTGCTTGCGCTGGTTCATCATCGACCGAATGAAGTGAGTGACGAACTGCTCGCAGGTCACCACTGTGATCCGCCAATCCGGGTGCTGGCGGTGAATCTCGTGCCCGATGGCGTGCAGGAGGTGCGTCTTCCCCAGTCCAACACCCCCATAGAGAAACAAGGGATTGTATTTTGAGCCTGGAGAACTGGCCACCATGCGCGCCGCCGCATGACCAAACTGATTTCTCGCGCCCACCACGAACGTCTCAAAGGTGTAGCGGCCGTCTAGCCCTCCCGGCGTCGGACGCCAAGCGGGAACCTCCCCAACTGACTTGCTCGCGACATCCTGTGACGGGACTGGCATCGGCGCCTCCTCCGCAACTTCGAACTCCACAGCGAACGTTCGCTGCGCACGCATCCGGAGATTCTCTAGAATGGATGGAAGGAAGTTGTCTTCGAACCATTCTTTGTGATAGCGGTTGGGCGCCCGCAAGCGGATGCGGCCTTCGCTGATGCCCAGGCATTCTATTGGGCGCAACCACTGGTCGCGGTTTGCCGGCTTGATCCTTTCCTCGATCGAACGGACAGCTTCGCCCCAGATCTCTATCATTGTTCTATCCACAACAAGATCGGCAGAGAAACCCAAACGATGTCAGCAAGTTGGGGGCCATTTCCCCCTGTTCGTCAACAGGCACACCGCGGATGCGCCCAAGGTGCCCTTTCGCGTGGGGCCCAGCAAGACGACCCGATGGCAGGCGGCTTAATTATCAATCGAGCATCTCACCAACAAGACCAAAAACCAGGTGCGGTGAAGATGCCGAAAATCATGATAATTTTCCACGCGAGAAGATCGGGGCGCTTGCCGGTAGACATGCTGGCGTGTCTCGGCTGCGCGCAAACCGTCCGCGATCGCTGAGGAATTTGGCGACGCAAAGATCGGGGATCCCGCTCGCAGCGAGATCTGCGGGCTTGTCGCGCGACCGGGCGAGGAAACCAGCGCAGGATGCGGCTTGGAGCAATCGCGAACCAGCGATGGGCGAGTTCTCCGACGGGCGGAAAGCCTCACCCACCAGACTATGTTTCAAGGCGCCGTCGACACGAAAATGGCACGCCCACTTGCGGCCGCAAGTTCTCGACGGGCAGACATTCCGATCGTGCGCGCCCGCTCGACGGCAGCCTCGGTGCCGGTGATCTTCACAAGCGCGCAGCGCCCTCGATGCCGGGCAACTGCGATCAACATTTCTGCGAAGACCAGAGATCCAGTATGAACCATGGCGACGTTGACACGGCTCACCCGGGGTGCTAGGTCAGCGGTCCCACACGGTCGAAAGCCGGAGGATCACGTGTCGAAGAGGACTTTCCAGCCGCACCGAAAGAGCCGGAAGCGAACCCATGGCTTCCGGAAACGTATGAGCACGCCGGCCGGCCGCGAGGTGCTTCGGCGCCGTCGGAGAAAAGGGCGCAAGAAGCTCACGGTGAGCGTGGCCAAGAAGTAGGCCCCGTGCGCGACAAGGGCCGCCACCAAGGGCTGGGCCGCAGGGATCGCTTGCGAGCGCGGTCGTGTTTCCTGGCGGCGCAGCGGCGCGGGCGCAGGATTCCAGGACGCAATCTCGTGGTCTATGTGCTGTCACATCCCGAAAACGAACCCAGAGAGCGAGCCAGAATCGGGATCACCGTGAGCAAGAAGGTCGGCAATGCGGTGGTTCGCAATCGGGTGAAGCGGTGGCTGCGCGAAAGTTACCGTCGCATGGCCTCATCTGCACCGGGTGGTACCGATCTCGTCATCATCGCTCGGCCTGCGACGGCGCACAGCACATACCAGCGGACGGCCGATGAACTGAGTGAACTCATCGCACGCGCAGGATGGCCATGAGATGTGAACCCGCCCATGGCAGTCGGATAGCCCGTGGTTTCACGCGTGCGCTGCTGCGCGGTTACCGAATCGCCATCGCGCCAGCCATCGGCCCGGTCTGTCGCTACACGCCTTCTTGTTCGGACTACGCCGAGGAAGCCGTGGAGCACTGGGGCGTGGTGCGGGGAGCTTACCTGGCCTTGCGCCGGGTTCTTCGCTGCCACCCATTCGCGCGCGGCGGCCTGGATCCGGTTCCCACCGCTCTCGACCGCGGCAGGGATCGGTAGGAGACGCCCATGGACAAGCGGCTCGGGCTGGCCATCGTCGTCTCCATCGCCATTCTCTGGGCGTGGTCGGCGCTGTACCCGGCGCAACGGCCGGCTGCCCCCACAGCCTCGCCCCCGCAGGACGCGACCCAGGCAACCACGCCAGCGAGCCCAGCGGAGGCTGCAAAGCCGGCGCCGAGCTCAGCGACGCCTGCGCCACAGCCCGCTGTTCGCCCAGCGGAACAGGAACTTGCACTGGATACACCCGACGCGCGCTATTGGCTGTCGAGTTGGGGCGGCACGCTTCGCCAGGTGAAGCTGAAGAATCGGCAGTTCCTACTCAACCGCCGCGATCCGGAGAGCGGCATCGAGCTTGTGAATACGGGAAAGCCGGAGCTGGCGCCGCTCCGCACAACCTTCGCCAAGGCGGATTTCTCGTTCCCCGACGACGTGGCATGGATAGCCGAGCGGCCAGCCCCGGACACCGTCGTCTTCCGCGCGCAGACTGACGTCGTCGCAGTTGAGAAGTTCTATCGGAGTGAACCGGAGCGCTATCGGCTAAACTTCAGCATGAGCGTGCAGAACAAGAGCGACAAGCCGCAGTCACACGGCCTGATCGTGCATCTGTACGCCCAGCAAGATCCCGAGAAGAGGGGCGGCGGATTCATGAGCTACGCTTCGGCCAACCTGGCAGAAGTGGTTTGCTGGGGCAACGACAAGGCCCACCGCTCGGCGGTGGAGCCTCTTGCCAAAGAGCCCATCGACTTGGTAGGCGGCGTGCGCTGGGCGGCGACAGGTGAGAAGTTCTTCACCGTCGCGGCGGTGCCTTTCCCAGAGAGCCCGCCCAAGGAGCGGAGGTGCGGCGCGCGCACACTTGACCCGCTCACCGGCGAGGTCTTCCTTTCTCTCAGCAGCCGAACCTTGGCGCCTGGCGAGAAGACCGAGTACGCCTTCGAGGTTTTCGCCGGTCCCAAGTACCACACCGATCTCGACAGAGTGCGGCCGGGCGGCGAGGACGCCCACCTGGCGGACGACGTCGATGTCACCTTCGCCGTGTTGTCGCGGCCTATGTTGGCCATGCTCAAGCTCTTCTATCGGCTCTCCGGCAACTGGGGAGTCGCCATCATCCTGCTCACCATTTTCGTCAAGCTGGTCACCTTCTATCCGACGCAACGAACGCTGCTCTCGGCCAAGAAGATGCAGCGGTTGGCACCCAAGATCGCGGTCCTGCGCAAGAAGTACGAGAACGACAAGCAGAAGCTGGGTGTGGAAACCATGAATCTGTACAAGGCCCACGGCGTCTCGCCGTTTGGTGGCTGCCTGCCCAGCCTGATCCAGATGCCCATCTGGATCGCCCTGTTCTCCACCCTCAACTATGCGGTCGAGCTGCACCGCTCGTCGTTCCTCTACATCGCCGACCTGTCGGCCAAGGATCCCTACTACGCCACCCCTCTGCTCATGGGCGTGGTCATGTTCCTGCAGATGCGCATGTCGCCCACCGGCGCCGATCCGCAGCAGCAGAAGATGATGGCGTTCATGATGCCGATCATGTTCACCGGGTTCTCGCTCTTCCTGCCGGCGGGCCTGTCCACCTACACGCTGACCAGCTACCTGCTCGGAATCCTGCAGCAGCTCTACGTGAACTGGGCCGATCGTCGCGCCACCGCCGCGGTCTGAGCGGCACCTTGCTGGATATCGGGGTAGTCTTCGCCCAGCCGGAACGGGGCAGGCCAGCCCTGGCGTAGCGATGCGAATTCGTCAGCACGTCAACCCACTCAAGTCGAACTTCTTTCAGATCGTGGTCGAGCCACCCGAGCTGCCGACGGGAGTTCCAGTCGAGGTGGAACTGGGCTCGGCCGAGGCTCACTTTCTCATGAGCCGGGCCGCGGAGGATGCAGGCCGTTTCTACGTGGGCGTCGAGATCCGCCGCGACCTCGTGGCGCTGGCAAACGCCACCTGTGAGCGACAAGGGCTCAAGCAAGTGCGCAGCGTGTTTGCCAACATCTCGGTCGACTTGCGCCGGCTTTTCCCTGCCGGCCGGGTGAACCGTTTTTTTCTCAATTTTCCTGATCCATGGTGGAAGGCACGCCAGCACAAGCGGCGTGTCATGTCGCCCGAACTGGCCGCCGAACTCTTCGACTTGCTGGCCGAGGGTGGCGAGATCTACGTGGCCACCGACGTATTCGACATCGCGCTCGACGCCATGGCGGTCTTGGAACACGACTCCTCGCGACGCTTCGTCAACCTGCGCGAGCCGTGGACCTTCTTGCGGGAAAGCCCCTTTGCCGCGCGTTCGCGCCGCGAACGACAGTGCGAGACCACGGACATTCGTATCTGGCGACTCGGCTACCGGCGGGTTTCAGCCTAGGTCCATCTGAAGTTGTTCGAGCTGCAGGATGCGGTCGCGGATCGCGGCGGCCTTCTCGAACTCCAGCTCCTCGGCCAGGTCCATCATCTCGGTCTTGAGCTGGGCGATCACACCAGGCAGCTCGTCGAGCGGCAGTGCGCGCTTCCCTTTCTTGGGTAGGGCCAGCTTGCCCAAATCGACGAAGTCATCCTGGGCTGTGCCGCTCAGATCCTGGATGGCCTTGCTGATGGTCTTGGGGGTGATGCCGTGCTTGCGGTTGTGTTCTTGCTGCAACTCGCGCCGCTGCCGCGTGATCGCGATGGCCCGCTTCATTGAATCAGTCTCGTGGTCGGCGTACATGATGACCTTGCCGCGCACGTTACGAGACGCGCGACCGATGGTTTGGATGAGCGAGCGCTCCGCACGCAGAAAGCCCTCCTTGTCGGCGTCGAGGATGGCCACTAGCGAAACCTCTGGCAGGTCCAGCCCCTCGCGCAGAAGATTGATCCCCACCAGCACGTCGAACGTGCCCAGACGCAGATCGCGCAGGATCTCGATGCGTTCCAGCGTGTCGATGTCCGAGTGCAGGTAGCGCACGCGCACGCCCAAATCCGCGTAGTACTCGGTCAGATCCTCGGCCAAGCGCTTGGTCAGCGTGGTGACCAGCACGCGGTCGCCCGTCGAAACCCGCGTGCGGATCTCGGCCAAGAGATCGTCGACCTGCGAGGCCACCGGCCGGACCTCGATCTCCGGATCGAGCAGCCCGGTGGGCCGGATGATCTGCTCGACCAGGACCCCGCCGGCGCGCTCGACCTCATAGTTCGCGGGCGTCGCCGACACGAAGACGACCTGATGGATGCGCGCTTCCCACTCCTCGAAACGCAGCGGCCGGTTGTCGAGCGCCGAGGGCAGACGAAAGCCGAAATCCACCAGGGTCTGCTTGCGCGAGCGGTCGCCCTTGTGCATGGAACCGATCTGGGGCACGGACTGGTGCGATTCGTCCACGAAGGTCAAACAGTCCTCGGGGAAGTAGTCGAGCAAAGTGGGAGGAGGCTCGCCGGGCTTGCGGCCCGAAAGGTGGCGCGAATAGTTCTCGATGCCCTTGCAGCGACCCATCTGCTCCAGCATCTCGAGGTCGTAGAGCGTACGCTGCTGTAAACGCTGTTCTTCCACAAGGTGATTTCCCGCGTGCAACTCGGTCAAGCGCTCGCGCAGTTCCTCCTTGATGCCGCTCATGGCTCGTACCAGTTGCTCGCTAGGGGTCACGTAGTGCGAGCCGGGAAAGATAGACACCTCGTCCAGCTTGCGCAGTACCTTGCCGCGCAGAGGATCCACCTCGGAGATGGTCTCGATCTCGTCGCCGAACCATTCCACACGCAGGGCTTTCTCGCGTTCGTAGGCCGGAAAGATCTCCACCACGTCGCCGCGCACGCGGAACTTGCCGCGGGAAAAGTCCATGTCGTTGCGCTCGTACTGGATCTCGATCAGGCGGCGCAGGACCGCATCGCGCCGCACCTCCACGCCAGCGGCCAGATCGATTTTCATGTCGAGATACGCTTCCGGCGCACCGATGCCGTAGATGCAGGACACCGACGCGACGATGATCACATCGCGCCGGGTGAGCAGGGCGTAGGTGGCGGCGTGGCGCATGCGATCGATCTCTTCGTTGATGAGCGAATCCTTCTCGATATAGGTATCCGTCGACGGGACGTAGGCCTCCGGCTGGTAGTAGTCGTAGTAGCTGACGAAGAAATGGACCGCGTTGTCGGGGAACAGGCTCTTGAACTCGCCGTAGAGCTGGTGGGCCAGCGTCTTGTTGTGAGCCATCACCAGGGTGGGGCGCTGGGCCTGGGCGATCACGTGAGCCATGGTGAAGGTCTTGCCACTGCCCGTGATGCCGAGCAGGACCTGCGCCGCATCGCCGCGCTTCACGCCGGCGACCAGCTCTGCGATGGCGCGCGGCTGGTCCCCGGTGGGCACAAGATCGCTTGTCAGCTTGAATGGCGTCGGCATGTGCGTGTCTCGACAGATCGGGCGCGCGCGACATAGTGTACCGGCCAAATGGCGCTCGTGCTGCGCGGATACTACGCAGTTCTCAATCTACAGGGCGAGGCACCCGAGGAGCCGGGCGCTCTGCTCGGGCGCGCCAGAGCGCGGCTTGCGGCGCGGCCCGCGTGCCTGCAGCTCCGGGCCAAGCGCGTGGGCGCGGCCGACCTCGGGCGGACCGCGACGCTCCTCTTGCCCGCTTGCCGCGCGGCGGGCGTGCCCCTGTACGTGAACGACCGGCTCGATGTGGCATTGGCCGTCGGCGCGGATGGCGTGCACCTCGGACAAGACGATCTGCCTCTGCGCGATGCTCTGCGGATTCGCGCCGGCCGGCGATTGATCGTCGGCGTTTCTACGCACGATCTGGCACAGGCCCAGGCCGCTGCGCGCGAAGGGGCCGACTACATCGGTTTCGGCCCCATCTTTGCCACGCAGAGCAAGGCCAACCCCGAGCCGGCGGTGGGCCTGGCCAAACTCCGCCAAGTATGTGCTGTGGTTTCGCCTCCTGTGGTCGCGATTGGTGGGATCACTTTGGCGACCGTCGAGGCAGTGGCTGCAACCGGGGCCAGCGCCGCGGCAGTCATTGCAGCTATTGATCAAGCCGACGATCCTACGGCTGCAGCCATGAGGATCGCGGAGGCGTTCGTTACACGCGAACCGCCACCACGAACTTGAGGTAGTTCCCCTCGGGGAACCCGGGATGCACGGGAAAGTCAGGGGGAAGACCCAGGCGCTCGATGACCCGCAGTTCGAAACCCCGCAGGGCCGCGCCTTCACCCAGCGCCTTGTCCACCTCGGCGGCTGATAGCTTGGCCGCGTTGTTGGCAAACGCCAACAGTCCGCCTGGATCGAGCACGGCTCCTGCCGCTCCGGCCAGCTCAGCCAAGTCCGATGCCGCTGAAAAGGTCCGGCCGGGGCCCTGACCGTGGGCGAAGGTCGGCGGATCGCAGATCACAATGTCGAAGCGGCGCTTGCGCGACAGGAAGCGTTCGAGAATCTTGCTCGCCTCGGCCGTGACTTGCTCCATGCGGGCCGGATCGAGGCCAGAGAGCTCGTAGTTGCGCCGCGCGCGCGCGTGCGCTTTGGCCGAGGTGTCCACCGCGACGACCTCAGCGGCGCCGGCCCGCGCCGCGCGTACGGAGAAGGCACCGGTGTAGGAGAAGAGATTGAGAACGCGGCGCTCGGCAGCGCGCCGGGCTTCGCTGTCGCGCCCGAGGCGCAGATCGGGGAAGAAGCCGACGCCGAGAGGCGCCGTCACGTCGACTGCGAAACGGCACCCGGTCTCTTCAACCACCACTTCGAGAGGGGCCTCTTCGCCGCGTGCCCGGGTTGCGGGATCCGCCGGAGCCTGGCCGGCCAAGGGACGCAGTCGTTTCTGTTCGTAAATACCACGCGGATGGATCGCCTCCGCGATCGCATCCAGCAGTTCATCGCGCCAGGGCAGGGCGCCCGGCGAGTACCACTGCACGACCACGAAGTCGCCGTAGCGATCGACAGTGACGCCCGGCAGGCCCTCGCTCTCGCCCGCAAACAGGCGTAGGGCGGTGGGTCTGTCCGGCCCGAGCAGCAGCCAGCGCAGCTGTACGGCGCGCAGCAAGCGTTTGGCAATGGTTCCGGATCCTGGGTGTATCCGCTCAGCCGGATCACGCGACAGCACGCGAACGGCTACCGAATGGTCCCGGTCCACGTATCCGCGGGCGACGAAGGCGCCGTTTCCCGCCATGAGATCAACGACAGCGCCGGTCGGCTCGCTGATAGCCCGTCCGGCCAAGGCCTCACGAAAGACCCATGGGTGGCCGCCGCGCAAACGTCGCGTTACGTCATCGGGAATCCGGTATGACCCCGCGCGAACGAACATACCAACCACGGGGGCCCGGGGAATTCTGGACGCACCACGCCCTTTGCGGTTCATTCTGACACTCCGAGACAGAAGCGAGCGGGAAGGTGCATGGCGGCGCAGAATACGACGGGCACGGCGTGGGCTCGAACCATAGGGAGCAGCGCTCGCCCTGTCAAACCCGTTAACGCCCACACAGGGGATTGACTTTGAACTGCCTCGCCGGGAAACTGCCACTGCAGTCTCATACGTCTAGCGCGGCGAATTGCTTGTGATCCGAAAGAAAGGAAATTCTCCATGACGAGCGGGCCCGGGGCTACAGGGAAGACCGACGTGCCCCCAGACGAAGCCATTGAAGAGATCTCCGGCCTCTTGGAAATGGACGACTTAAAAGCCGGCGAGTCGGAAACCACAGACGGTTCCGAAGCGCCAGAGGCTGATGCCGCGCATGCTGCCGAAACTGCCGCTGGCGATGCTCTCGACGTCTCCATGGAGACCCCGGGCGCCGTGAAGCTGGACTCGTATCTAGTTCCTCCTCCCGTCGGCGAAGAGCCTGCGAACGGGTCCGAGCCGGAGTCCGCCTCGGCGACCAACATGGCGTACGAGGATCTGCTTGAGAAGCTGGTTCTGCCCGCACAGCCAGCCGCTCCCGATGAAGCGGAGGCAGCCGAGGAGCCGCCGCCGTTCGCCTCGCCCCAGTCCAGCTCGGCGCATCTTTCGTCGACGCCATTGGCCAGTATCTTCCCACCACAACCCGCCGCCACCGAAGAGCGCACGGTCGTAACAGCCAACCCGCTCTTGGCCGAGGAACAGGAAGCGGCCGCCCGCGAGGCCGAGAACTACATTCTCCCAGCGGCTCCGGTGGAAGCGCCTGCATTCGTGGAGTCACCGATCGTCGCGCAGCCTGTCCGCGCGAAGCTCCAGCCAGCCGGCCTGGCCCCGAGCAAGTTCATCCAGATTTCCTACCCGATGTTCGGTTTCATGATGCTCGCTGCGGTGATGGTGGGTGGCGTGTTTTCCCGGCTAGTGGCTCCGCCGCGTGCGGTCGTGATTTCGCCACCTGCTCAGGCCCCGATCCTGGTAGCCAGACCCGTTGTCCCGGCGCAGCCGGCGCAACCCGCGAACCCCGCGCCTCAGGTGGTGCCGCTGCCCACGCCCGCGGAGTCTCCCGCAGGTGCCCCGGCGGCCGCACAGCCCGCCGCCACTGCCGAAGCCAAGCCGCCATCCGAGATCCCGACGGCCGAGCCCGCGCCGGAGGAATCGAGCGCGGGCGAATCCAAGACTGCTGCGGCAAAGGCCAGGGTGCATCACGCGACTAAGTCCCCTCGAACCTCCAACAAGAGCGCTGCGCCAAAGGCGGCCCCGGCCAAGCCAGCGGCGCCCAAGAAGCCAGCCAAGGGCGGCTGGGTCGATCCGTTTGCTCAATAGATGTGCCGTCGCCTGAGCCGGGCCGGGTGGTTCAGACCGCGGCGCCTGCGAGCGCATTAGGGTTGGGCGACCGGCAGAGAGTGGTTCTTGCCTCGCTGCTAACCCACTGTTACTGTTTTACAATTGCTAAAGGAGCCGCTTGGATCTGACGACGGCTCATTGGGGTAACATGAGTCGACTAGGAGAGCTCTTACTGCGGGATCAAATCATCTCGCCGGAGCAGCTCCAACGCGCACAAGAAGAAAGCAGGAAGTCGGGTGACCGACTGGGGAATGCCCTTATCAAGACCGGGGCAATCCCAGAGGAGGATCTGACTCAGTTTCTCTCCAAGCAATATGGCGTGCCCGCGGTCAACCTGGCGGAGTTCGACATCGACGCAGAGGTCATCGCCCTCGTACCCAAGGACGTGGCCCTCCGTCATCGGGTGGTGCCGGTCAACCGGGCCGGGTCTTCGCTCATCGTGGCCATCGCTGATCCTTCCAACATCCTCGCCATCGACGATCTCAAGTTCGTCACTGGCTACAACATCGAGGCCGTGGTGGCCTCCGATGTTGGCATCTCGGAGGCCATCGAGAGGTACTACAACAAGAAGGCAGAGCTCGACATCACCAAGGTGATGAACGAGATCCAGGAATCGGTGGAGCTGGAAGCCTCCGCCGATGGCGAAATCAATCTTTCGGACCTCGAGCGCGCCGCCGAAGACGCACCTGTGGTCAAACTGTGCAATCACCTCTTGCTCTCGGCCATCCAGCAGGGCGCTTCCGACATCCACGTCGAGCCCTACGAGAAGAGCTACCGGGTTCGTTTTCGCATCGATGGCGTGCTCCACGAGGAGATGTCGCCGCCGGTGAAGCTCAAGGCCGCGCTCTCCAGCCGCCTCAAAATCATGGCCCACCTGGACATCGCCGAACGCCGTTTGCCCCAGGATGGCCGCATCAAGCTCAAGGTGGGCGAAGACAAGGAGATGGACTTCCGCGTGTCGGTACTGCCCACCTTGTTCGGCGAGAAGATCGTCCTCCGGCTCTTGGACAAGAGCAATCTGCAGCTCGACATGACCAAGCTCGGCTTCGAACCGGACCAACTGGCCGACTTCAAGTCCGCCATCGAGTGCCCGTACGGAATGGTGCTGGTCACCGGACCGACCGGCTCGGGCAAGACCACGACGCTGTATTCAGCCCTCTCCGAGCTCAACACCCTCACCGACAACATCTGCACGGCCGAGGATCCGGTCGAGTTCAATCTTCCCGGCATCAACCAGGTTCAGATGCACGAAGATATCGGGCTGAACTTCGCCGCGGCTCTGCGCTCGTTCTTGCGGCAGGATCCCGACATCATCATGATCGGCGAGATCCGTGACTTCGAGACGGCCGAGATCGCCATCAAGGCGGCCCTCACCGGCCACCTGGTGTTGTCCACGTTGCACACCAACGACGCGCCCTCCACCATCACGCGTCTGCTCAACATGGGGGTCGAGCCGTTTCTGGTCACCGCTTCGGTGCAACTGGTGCAGGCGCAGCGGCTGGTTCGCAAGATCTGTGCGAACTGCAAGCAACCCACGCCAACGCCCAAGGACGAACTCAAGGCCCTGGGCGCCACCGACGAGGAAATCGAAACCGTGACCTGCCAGCGTGGGGTGGGCTGCCAGGTGTGTGGCGGGTCCGGCTACAAGGGTCGCGTCGCGCTCTATGAGGTTATGCCCTTCAAGGATGCCCTGAAGGAGCTGGTGTTGCAGGGCGCCGCTGCGGTCGAGATCAAAGCGGAAGCCATCCGCCAGGGCATGCGGACCCTGCGCATGTCAGGTGTACGCAAGATCTGCGAAGGCGTCACATCGGTGGACGAGGTCGCCCGCATCACCGCCGCCGACTAGAGGAGCACTATTGGAGACCAACCCGAATCAAACCCCGGCGCCTCAGCCCGGTGGGCTCACCGTAAACCTGCAGCAGCTCCTCAAGGCCATGGTGGAGCAGGGCGCCTCCGACCTGCACATCACCACCGGCACACCCCCGCAACTTCGCATCGATGGCGTGCTGGTTCCTTTGCGGGTGAATCCGCTTTCTCCGGTGGACACCAAACAGCTCTGCTACTCGGTGTTGACTGACACGCAGAAGCTTCGCTTCGAGGAGGAACGCGAACTGGATTTTTCGTTCGGCGTGCGCGGGCTGGCGCGTTTTCGCGCCAATCTCTTCATGCAGCGCGGGGCTGTGGGCGGCGCCTTTCGGACCGTCCCGTTCAAGATTTCGTCCTTCGCGGAACTGGGGCTGCCGCCGGTCATCGAGGAGTTGTGCAACAAGCCGCGTGGGCTGGTGCTGGTCACGGGACCCACAGGCTCGGGCAAGTCGACCAGCCTGGCGGCCATGATTGACAAGATCAACTCCGAGCGGCACGAACACATCATCACCGTCGAAGATCCCATCGAGTACCTGCACCCGCACAAGAAGTGCCTGATCAACCAGCGCGAGGTGGGCTCCGACACGGAGTCCTTCAAGAAGGCGCTCAAGTACATCCTGCGGCAAGACCCCGACGTGGTGCTGGTCGGCGAGATGCGGGATCTGGAAACCATCGAGGCCGCGTTGGTGACCGCGGAAACCGGCCACCTGTGCTTCGCCACCCTGCACACCAACTCGGCGGTGCAGACCATCAACCGCATCATTGACGTGTTTCCCCCGAGCCAGCAGTCGCAGATTCGCGCGCAACTCTCCTTCGTGTTGGAGGGTATCATCTGTCAGGCGCTGTTGCCGCGGGCGACGGGGCAGGGACGCATCCCGGCCCTGGAAGTGATGGTTCCCAACGCTGCCATCCGCAACCTCATCCGCGAGGACAAGATTCACCAAATCTACTCGATCATGCAGATTGGTCAGGGCAAGTCGGGCATGCAGACACTGAACCAGAGCCTGGCCAGCCTGTATCTGCGGCGCCTCGTCACTTTGGAGGAAGCCGTCGGTCACACCTCCGAGCCGGAGGAACTGGAGCAGATCATCTCGGCAGGAGGGGCCGCACCCGGCGGCCGCCCACCGCTCGGCGGGCGACCGTCCTTGGGAAGGGGGTAGACACAGATGGCCGCACAGCTCACAGCATTCATTTGGGAGGCTCGCACCCGAACCGGCGACGTGAAGAAGGGTGTGATGGAGGCCGAGAATGAGGAGGCCGTCCACAGCAAGCTCAAGCTTCAGCAGCTGCAACCGGTTGCGGTCAAGAAGCAGCCGCGCCAGCTCACCCTCAACATCGGCACCGGCGTCAGCGTCAACGACATCGTCATCTTCACCCGCCTGTTCGCCACCATGATCGACGCCGGTCTGCCCATCGTGCAATGTCTGGAGATCCTATCGTCGCAATCGGAGAACAAGCGTTTCGGCAAGATCCTGGGGCAGGTGCGGGCCAACGTGGAAGGGGGCCTTACGCTGTCAGATTCGATGCGACGCTTTCCCAAGATTTTCGACAACCTCTTCGTCAACCTGGTCGCCGCCGGCGAGGCGGGCGGCATCTTGGACACCATCCTGCAGCGTCTCTCGGTCTACCTGGAAAAGGCACAGAGGCTCCGGCGCCAAATCAAGGGCGCCATGGGCTATCCGATTACCGTCATGTGCATCGCGGCCATCGTGGTGACCGTCCTGCTCACCAAGGTCATCCCGACCTTCGAGAAGATGTTCAAGGACTTCGGTGGCGGCAAGCTGCCAGCGCCCACGCAGTTCGTGATCGATCTCTCGTGGACGCTGCGCAACTACCTGCCCTACCTCATCGCAGGCGGCATCGCGCTCTACGTTCTGGTCAAGCTCATTCTCCGCTCGCACAAGGGGCGCCTGGCCTTCGACGGCATGTTGCTCAAGCTGCCTGTGCTGGGTCCCGTGCTGCGCAAGACCGTGGTGGCGCGCTTCGCCCGCACCATGGGAACCCTGCTGGCCTCCGGCGTGCCCATTCTCGATTCCATGGAGATTGTGGCCAAGACCGCCGGAAACGCCGTCGTACAGGAAGGCATCATGTTCGTGCGCGCGCGCATCTCGGAAGGCAAGGATCTGGCCACGCCGCTCATGGAAACTGGGCTCATGCCTCCCATGGTGGTGCAGATGATTAGCGTCGGCGAGCAGACCGGCGCGCTCGATGCCATGCTGTCCAAGCTCGCGGACTTCTACGAGGAGGAAGTGGACGTGGCGGTGGGCTCCATGACCAGGATGATAGAGCCCTTGCTCATGGTCTTCCTGGGCGCTGTCATCGGCGGCTTGGTCATCGCCATGTACATGCCGATCTTCGAGATGGCCGGCAACATCAAGGGCGGCTAGAGCGCCGCATGGGTGAGATCGAGGCTCGCACCACGCCGGAGAGCATCTCACTCGGTGTCCCGGTCGCGCGGGGCACGAAGGGCGTCGCTCAAGGTGAGGCGACCCGAGAGGAGTCGCTACGAACCGTCACCTACTTGATGCTCGTGCGCACGGCGCTGGCGACCGTGCTCATGATCTCGGTGATCATTCTGGCCCTCACCCTGGGGAGCGCGGATACGCTTTCGGGTCCCTTCGGACGCTTCGTCTTTGCCCTGCTGGCGACGACCTACGTGGCCACCTTGGCCTACGCCCTCGGGCTCAGCCGCATCCAGGATCCGGTTCGCTTCGCTGATATCCAGATCGGCGTCGATCTGGTGTTGGTCACTTTGCTCATCCATGCCACCGGCGGCGCCCAGAGTGGATATACATTTCTCTACCTAGTCGACGTCGTCGCGGTCACGCTTCTGCCCAAGCGCTTCTCGCCGGGCAACGTGGCCACCGCGAGCGCCCTGCTCTTCGTCGGGATTTCGCTGCTCGGTTACCTGCGTATCCTGCCACCCATCACGGGGCAAACCGTCTTCCCCTGGGACCTAACCCTGGAAGAGCTGGTGTTCCGCTTGGTCGTCTACCTGGCGGGAGTGGTTTCCGTGGCGGCGTTGGGCATGAGCCTCTACGCCAAGACCCGTGAGGCGCGTGAGCGACTGGCCCGGCACGAGCAGATCGCAGGCGATCTGGCCTCCCTGCACGAGAACACAATTCGCTGCCTGTCCTCGGGACTCGTGACCACGACCCTGAACGGATCGATTACCTCCATGAACGACGCGGCTTGCGAGATCCTGGGCATCGGCGCGCCCGCGCCCTTGGGTCAACGGCTCGATGGATTGATTCCGGGCATGGCCGCGGTCTTGGCCGAGGATCTGTCGCTCGGCCGGGTGATCCGGCAGGAGGTGGAAGCCATGCACACCGATGGATCGCTCCGGTGCCTGGGAGTTTCCGCTACGCCGCTATCCGATCACACGGGCCAGACCGTAGGCCGCGTGATTCATCTTCAGGATCTGACCGAACTTCGCAGCATGGAAGGGGCCATGCGACGTTCCGAACGTCTGGCCGGCATTGGCCGGCTGGCGGCCAACATTGCCCACGAGATCCGCAATCCTTTGGCCAGCATCTCCGGATCGGTGGAAGTCCTGCGCAAACAGCCCGGAACCGACGCCGAAGCGAGACAGCTCATCGACATCGCCGTGCGCGAGGTGGACCGGGTGAACGGTCTCATCTCGGGCTTGCTCGACTATGCCCGTCCGCGCACCGAGGACTTCCAGCGCCTGGATCTGGGCGAGATGGTGACCGAGATCGCCAAGGTGTTCGAGCAGGAGCGCCGGCCTGTCGAGGTTCGCGTCGACGCGGACCTGGAGCCGGGTGTGGCCATCGAGGGCGCGTCCGGACAACTACGCCAGGTATTGTGGAACCTTCTGCGCAACGCGGTCGCCGCCATGCCGGGGGGCGGTCGTGTGCAGCTCTCGGTTTCGCGTCGCGAACGAACCAACGGCATGGCCGACGCGGTTTTGTCGGTGAGCGATACCGGCATCGGTATTCCCCATGAGGATCTCGATCACATCTTCGAGCCGTTCTTCTCGCGCCGAGTGGACGGCACGGGCCTGGGACTTGCCATCACCGCGCGCATCGTGGAGGACCACAAGGGGACAATCGCGGTGTCCAGCGAGGTCGGCAAGGGCACGACCTTCGTGATCCGCTTCGCCGCCGCGAGGTGACCAATACCTGGGCGGCAGTCAGCCCTGGAAGAAGCGATTGAGCGCCCACACCTCGCGAGCACGCAGGCCCTGGAAGCGGATCCCCATGCCGGGAAGCTGCTCGCCTCCGCCGGGCTCAACCCAGCGGACCTCGCCACCCACCTCAATCGGCTCAGACTGCGTAGGAATGCGGAAGCGGATCTGAAGCCTGGTCTGCAAAGGAAGAGGCGTCGCGGTCTCCACGAACACGCCTCCCAGTGAGATGTTGCGCGTGGTGGCGACGTGTCGGTCTTCGCCGACGACGACCTCCACTTCCAAGCGCCGTGCGTATCGGGGATCGGTTCGTCGAAAATGCTCAGACAAGTTATGCCTCACTGTCGATACGGGTGCAGGAAGCGGGAGTGTGTCCCGCATCTCCCGCGACAGGCTCAGCCGGGCCAAGCTCGCCCGAGCCCACGCGGTTGCGTCGCTCGACAACGCCAGTTTAGGTGAGGAGCGCAGGTTAATCAATGCGTCGCACGCGATTCGAGCCAGGGTCTGTTATATCGCGTCAACGATGAAGCGCCAGATTTCGGCTAGACTCACGAGGCTTATGAACCTCGACACATACCCCCTGATCCAACTCGCGGCCCGCGTGGGCACGCCCTTCTTTCTGCTCGACGCGGAGATTCTGCGCGGGAACCTTCGCCGTCTAAATGCCCTGGCTGCGGGTCCGCAAGTCGTTGTGCGCTACGCCATGAAGGCGAACTCGGTCCGACAGGTGCTGGAACAGGTGTGCAAGGCGGGTCTGTGGATCGACGCCGTGAGCGGCAACGAAGTTCTGCGCGCGATGCGCGCTGGCTTTCCCGGCGGGACCGAACCACCCCGGATCATGCTCACGGCAGACGTGTTCCGCGACAATGCGCGGGAGGTGTTGCAGCAGCATCACATCCTGCCCAACCTGGGATCTCCCGGCATGATCCGGCAGCTGGCAGCGGCCGGCTACCGCGGACCGGTTGCCGTGCGTGCGAATCCTGGCTTTGGGCACGGCCACGTCGAGGCCTGCGACACCGGCGGCCCGTCTTCCAAACACGGTGTGTGGCACGAGGACCTCGAAGACCTGCGCCGGGCTGCTGCTGGCGCTGGGCTGACCATCGTGGCCCTGCACGCGCACATCGGCACTGGTCCTCAGCCGCGCGAGTTCGACCAGAACATGCGCAAGCTGGTGGACTTCTTCGAGGCGATCCTGCCCGAGTTCCCCGACGCGAACGCCGTGAATTTCGGCGGCGGCATCCCGCATCCCTATCGGCCCGACGAACCGGCCTACGATCTGTCTTGGTACCGGCCAGTGATCGAGGAAGCCGTCGCCCGTTTCGCGCGGGCCGTGGGGCGCCCCATTCGCGTCGAGATCGAGCCCGGCCGCTACGCGGTGGCCGGCACGGCGGCCCTGGTATGCCGGGTTCACGACATCAAGACCACACGCGCGAACCCCAAGGGTCCGGGCCACCGGTTCGTCATGGTGGACGCGGGCTTCTGCGACCTCGTGCGGCCGGCGATGTACGGCTCGTATCATCACATCTCGGTGGTGGGTGCCGGCGCCAGTCGACCGCCGGAACCGCTGGTGGTGGCTGGGCCGCTGTGTGAAAGCGGCGATGTGTTCACCCGCGATGCGAACGAGATGCTCACGCCGCGCCTCCTGCCACGGCCCGAGCCAGGCGATCTGCTGGTGCTGCACGACGCGGGTGCCTACGGCTCGGCCATGAGTTCAAACTACGTGTCGCTGGGCCGCGTGCCTCAGGTGCTGTGGGACGCGGGCCGTGCCACTCTGGTCACTCGCCGCGAGAGCGTGGACGACGTGGTTCGGGCCGAGTGTGAGGAGCCACTCGACTGACCAATGCGAGACCGCCGGCACGCGAAGAAGGTTTTCCCCGGCGCCGTGCTAGGCTTGCCGCAAAGGAGGAAATCGTGCCGCTCTACGAATACGTGTGCCGCAAGTGTTCCAAGCAGTTCGAGACACTGATCTTCGGCGCCGACGTGCCTGCCTGCCCGGCCTGCCAGTCCACCGACCTGGAACGCATGCTGTCCGTGGTGGCCGTGGGCAGCGGCCAGCCGGCGCGCGAGCCGAGCGCCTGTGATTCCTGTCAGGGCCGAGGCCGACCCGGCTGCGGCATGAACTAGAGAAGCGATGCCTCAAACCGCCGAGTCACGGACGGCCGACGATCCGACACCATGGCTGCGTTGGGCCTGCGCTTCCGGTCCTCAAGTACATCAGTACATTCCGGTCCGGTTCTCGGCCCTCCTTGCCATCGGGCCGGCTTGTCGGCCGGATTCCAATCGCCATCCCGATCTTCACCTGGGCGCTGGGCATCGGAACCCAGTCTTGGCCGTGTTCACGTGTCCCTATCAGGGGGACTAGCCCGGATCGCATGGCCTACGCCTCGCTCAGGGACTGCGTCGATGACCTGGAGCGGACGGGCCAATTGCGGCGAGTGGATGTCGAAATCGACGCCCAGTTGGAGGCGGCCGAGATCCAGCGCCGCGTGTTCCGCGCCCACGGCCCGGCCCTGTACTTCGCGCGAGTCAAGGGCTGCCGCTTTCCCATGGTCAGCAACTTGTTCGGGACCATCGAGCGCGCGCACTTCATCTTTCGCGACAGCCTGGACAAGGTCCGCAGCCTGGTCGAGTTGAGAGCCGATCCGGGCGCGGCCTGGAAGCGCCCGCTGCGCTACGCCGGCGTGCCCTTCACCTTGCTACGCACGCGGCCCAGGCGCGTGGCAGGCGGTCCGGTCTTTGCCGGCCAAGTCGAGGTCAGCGATCTGCCGCAACTTCAGTGCTGGCCCGACGACGGCGGAGCCTTCATCACGCTGCCCCAGGTGTACAGCGAGGATCCAGAGCGACCCGGATCCGGGCACAGCAACCTGGGCATGTACCGCATCCAGCTTTCCGGTGGCCAGTACCAGCCGAGCCGCGAGGTGGGCCTGCACTATCAGATCCACCGAGGCATTGGCGTGCACCACGCGGCTGCCATCCGGCGCGGCGAGATCCTGCGCGTGAACGTGTACGTGGGCGGCCCGCCGGCCATGACCCTGGCCGCAGTCATGCCGTTGCCCGAAGGCGTGTCGGAGCTGGCGTTTGCGGGCGCGCTGGGCGGCCGGCGCGTGCGGCTGGCAGCCCAGAAAGGCTGGCCCTTGCCCGTGCACGCTGACGCCGACTTCTGCCTGCTGGCCGAAGTGGATCCAGAGGTCCGCAAGCCTGAAGGGCCGTTCGGCGATCACCTGGGCTATTACAGCTTGGCGCACAGTTTTCCGGTGCTGCGCGTCCGTCGCGTCTATCACCGCGCGGAGGCCATCTGGCCTTTCACCGTGGTCGGCCGGCCGCCCCAGGAGGACAGCGTTTTCGCCTCCCTCATCCACGAGATCACGAGTCCGCTGGTTTCGTCGCTGCTTCCCGGCGTGCACGCGGTGAACGCGGTGGATGCGGCTGGCGTGCATCCGCTGTTGCTCGCTCTGGGCAGCGAGCGCTATGTGCCGTTCGAGGAGCGGCAAGAGCCGCAGGAGCTACTCACCCAAGCCAACGCCATCCTGGGACAGGGCCAGCTTTCTTTGGCCAAATACCTGTTCATTGCGGTAGCCGACGACGATCCACGGCTGGACGTGCGCGATGTCGACGCATTCCTGCAGCACGTGCTGGCGCGGGTCGACTGGCGCCGCGACCTCCATTTCCAGACGCAGACCACCATCGACACGCTGGACTACTCGGGCACGGGCCTGAACCGAGGATCCAAACTGGTGGTGGCCGCGGTGGGACGGCCACGGCGCACGCTGCCCACGGCGCTGCCCCCCGGCCTACGCTTGCCGGACGGTTTCACCGACGCGTGCGTGTGCCTTCCTGGCGTGCTCGCGGTGCGCGCGCCTGCGTTTGGCTCCGACGGGTTGGCGGAAGACTTCGCGGCGTTCTGTGCCGCCTTCCGGGCCGACGATCCCTTGTGCGCCTTCCCGCTGGTGGTTCTCGTCGACGACAGCGAGTTCTGTAGCCACAGCCTCGACAACTTCCTCTGGATCACGTTCTCGCGATCGAATCCGGCCGCGGACGTGGGCGGAATCGAGGCGGCCACGCTCCACAAACACTGGGGCTGCCGCGGATCGCTGGTTATCGACGCCCGCGGCAAACCTCACCACGCGCCATCCTTGCTGGAGGATCCGCAGGTCACCGCACGCGTCGACCGCCTCTTCACCCAGCACGGCCCGCTCGCCGGCATCGAATAGGGGAAACCGCGCGACGGTCCGGTTCTAAAGGTTCCTCATGTATGCCACCAGATCCTCAGGCAATGGACTTTCGACTGTGACGGGCTCGCGCGTGCGCGGATGCGGGAAACACAGACGGGCCGCGTGCAAGGCATGGCGGGGCAGGCCGTCGAAGGCCGCTAGCAACTCGGGCGTCATCCCGGTATCGCAGTAGTCCATGAAGGCCTGTTCGCTGGCGCCGTAGAGTTTGTCGCCCACCACGGGATGCCCGATGGCGGCCAGGTGAACGCGGATTTGGTGCTGCCGCCCGGTTTCGGGCGAGGCCTCGACCAGCGCGTGCTCGGTAAAGCGGTGCACCACCCGGAAACGCGTCAGCGCGGGCAAGCCGTCGCACGCGACGCCCATCATGATGCGCGTCCTGGTGTCCAGCAATCGCATCGGCCGATCGATCACGCCCTCAGGCTCCGCCGGCACGCCATGGACCAGGGCTAGATAGTTCTTCCTGATCAGCCGCTGCGCAAAGGCGCGCTTCAAGAACGAGGCCGCCACACGGCCCCGGGCCACGAGCAGCACACCAGAAGTCTCCCGATCCAGGCGGTGACAAATCTGCAACGCCTCGCTGGGAAATCGCTCGCGCAGAAGGGCCACCAGCGTGTTCTTCCAGAACTTGGCTGTGGTGTGCATGGGCAGCCCGGCCGGTTTGTCGAGCGCGAGGAAGGTTTCGTCCTCGGCCAGAACCTTGAAGTGGCGGGGCACTTCGGGCTCCACCGGGGCGGGACGGTCTACGATGATGGTCTCGCCGGCCCGCACGCCCAGCGCCGGCCGTGGTCGCCGTCCGTCGGCCAGCCGGACCTGCTGCTCGATGACGGCGCGGATCTTCGCACGCGACAGGCGACGGATACGGTGCTTGAGGAAATGATCGAGGCGCCAACCCTCGCATTCAGGGGGTACGCGCAGCCGCAGCGGGATGATCTCCCGAGGCGCCTCACAACCATCCGCAGGAAGCAGGTCCGTCTCGATCGTGAGCTAATCCTCGTCGAGAACGCCTTTCCAGCGCCAGTTGCCACGCTCGCGTTCCTCGGGCTTGGGCCGCGTCGAACGTTTCTTTTCCGGGCGTTCGCGCCGGCCCTCGGGCTTGCCGCCGGCACGGTCATGTCCTGCCGCGCCGGTGGCAGGCGGGCGCGGCGGGCCGAAGTTCCGCGGTGAACCGGGAGAGGAGGGACCCGCAGACCCCGAGAAGCGAGGGGCCCCACCACCGGGGCCGGGCGATCCCGATGGGGCTCGTGGGCCGCCAAAACGCGGGGGACCACTGGGGCCACCCGGCCGCGGTGCGCCCGGCGCGGGCCGAGCCTGGGCTTCCTCGACGATCAACGCGCGGCCCTGTACCAGGCGGCCGCTGAGTTTCTCGATAGACTGCTTGGCACCATCGTCGGTGGCAGTTTCAACAAAAGCGAAACCGCGTGGGCGGCCGGTCTCGCGCTCGCAGGCCACACGGACACTGCGGACCTCAATACCCTCGCTGGCGAAGGCCTCCTTCAGCTCCAGCTCGGTGACGGTGTAGGAGAGGTTGCCTACGAAAAGGCGCGTTCCCATGAACTGCGTTCCTCGAAATCTTCGTCCTACTGCGCAGCCGGGCGTTCGCCGTTCACGCGGTCGCGCAACTCCTTCCCCACCTTGAAGGTTGGCGTCCGACGGGCCGCAATCTGGATGGTTTCCCCGGTGCGTGGATTACGCCCACTGCGCGCCGCAGACTCACGAACAGCGAAGGCGCCGAACCCCCGGAAGTCTATTCTCTCTCCCTTGGCCAAGCCTTCGGCCACGGCATCCAGCAGGCTATCAATCGTCACTTCAACCTGAGGCCGGGGCAAGCTCTGCCGTTGGGCCACGAGGTCCACCAGATCGGACTTTTTCATCGGTCGCTTGTTCTCCTTGTTTGCGTAGCGTTGATCTTGGGGCACGAAAGAGCCCCTACAGGTCGTCGAAAACTAGATTCTAAAGATATGGCGGCATCTCACTCATGGTCAAGTGCCGCTGCGTCTGCAAGAAAGGGGTGGCGCTGCTGCCTTGCGACGCAATGCACAGGACGCGCGATTGGGGGACTCCCCCGCCGGTGTGTCCTGACGGCAGCGAGATCCTCTATCCGAAATGGCCCGCACGGCGAGGCAGCCCTTGTCCCTATCGCTGCGTGCCGGCGCGGGCGCGCTGCACGTAGGCTTGCGCTGCGGGAAGGTCCGGATCAGACGCCGGGGCATTGGCTACGAACAGCTCCCACGCCTTGACCGTGCGGAGCGCGAAGGCCGGATCGATGCGCGACAGGATCTCGTAGCCGATCCCCAAATCCTTGAAGATGGTGGAGTGAAGGTCCAGCGAAGGGACGCCAGGCGCGGCGGCGATGCTCAGCGCGGGCGAGCCGCCTGCCCGACTCACGACCTGCTCCATCAGCGTCACCGCCAGGCGCGCGGGCACCTCCGCGTTGCCCATGTCGTGACTGTACACCAGAGCAAGGTGAGCCCGCGAGGTCTGCATGTTGAGCGCCAGCTCACCCAGCATCTGCTCCCACGAGCCCGCGGGAGACAGCAGCGCCGGCATGGGATCGTAGCTGCCCATGGCCTGGCGGTCACGTTCGGCCCACTGCTCGAAAGCGGGAAAGCGATCGGTGGGGACCAAGGGATGGGTGAGGCCCGTGGTGGCCAGCTTGTACCCGTCCTTCCAGCTTTCGTCCCACGTTACCAGTCGGTCCAGCACCACCAGAGGGCGATTGCGGTTGGCGTCCATGAGCTGCTTGATGGTGAACCCACCTGGCAGGTACACGCCCGCCGGCAGGACCAGATCAGGGTGGCGGCGAAGGGCGCGGTCGCAGTACCAGCGGTAGCCCAACAACTGCTGATCGAGGTGGATGACGTCGGGTCGCAGTTTCTCGACTTCATGGAAATAGAAGACCGCCCCGGTCACGTGATCTCCCATGGTGACCACGATGGCGTCACTCGGCAGCGAGGCAAAGGCGGTGGAGATGAAGTCGCGAAACACAGTGTTGCGGCGCTGTCCGGCGTCAGCGTTGATGACCGCGCCGGCCAGAAAGACCAGGGCCGCACCGGCCAGGGACAGCCGCGAGACACGAGCAGGAGAGGCCGCGTGCATCCCCAGCCGCCGGAAGAGACCGGCCCAGCCGAGTCCCGCAGCCAGGGCCACGAGAAGGTCTGATTGGATGAAGAATCGGGACAGCACGTGCTGGTAGAGCGCCTTGGACGTGGACATGTTGGACATGGCGCAGAAGACGAAGGCGTAGCCGAGCAGGAGAGCGAGCAGGACGCGGACCTGGGCGCGGTCGGGTCGCTTGCGCGGAGCCAAGGCATATGCGGCCACGGCCAGGAGCGGCCCCAGTCCGAGCAACCGTCGCAGCGATCCGCCCAGCATCAAGGTGAGGGTCGGGAAGAACGTGCCGCTCTCGACGAAAGCATCGACCCTGCTGCCAGCTTTTCCGAGGGTGAACGTCCCGTAGTCGCGGCGCAGGAAGTGGCCAACAAGGCCGTCAAGTGTGCTCTCGTCGCCCCAAGAGACCGCAGCCGCCGAGCGGGACGCGATGGCGAGATAGGCGTAGGGCAGAAGAGCAAGGGCACCACAGAGAACAGCCAGCGCCACCCCGCCGACGCGCAGATCGCGTCGTGCAACCCAGAGCGAGCGCAGAAGAACAGGTGCCCCGATGAACACGAAGGTGTGGTGGTTACCCGTAGCCAGGCCGCAAACCAAAGCCAGGGCGAAAACCTGGCGCCGTGCCGGCGCAAGCTCGACGCGCAACCACAGGTAGAGCGCAAGAGCTCCGAACATGGCGTTCAGCCCGAACACCTCGGCCGTGGTGGCGTGGTGCCAGACCAGGGGGTCGGTGCCAAAGAGCCCCGCCGCAAGCAAGCCTGCCGCAGCGGTTGCAGTCCACAACTGGACGGTCGCACAGAGCAAGCCGGCCGCTGCCGCCGTGGACACGGCGGAAAGCAGGTTCACGCGCCAGGCGATGGATGGGCCGAAGGGCAGGGCCGCGAACAGCCGGGCCAGCAGCGCAAAAACTGGATAGCCCGGGGGATGGGGCACGCCGCCGGTGACCGCGGCAGCCGTCAACTCGCCACTGTCGCCGCCTCCGACGGTGGGAGCCAGGGTGGTCGCGTAGAGCACCAGCAGCGCGAGGAAGGCACAGAGGGGCGCGAGCCAGGGTCGAGCCGAAGCTCCGGTTGCGCCCGACCAGGGCTGGTCGACCTGACCACTCCTGGGCGGGCCAGTCGGTCGCGCGGCGCGGGCACGGCCCGCAAGTCGATCGTTTCTTGGGTTTCGCCCCATCGATGACCGCGATAATGCCATGAAGTCGGCTGACCACCCCCTGCCACAGGAGTGCGATTCTTGCGCGATCTCGGCAAACTGGCTCTCCGCGACGGGCCGCGCGGCCGATTCTCCGACGGTCAACCCGCAACGGCCCCACAAACTCTGGATCGGGCCAAACCTCGGGACGGGAGGGGCGAAATGCTCCGTGGACACGGCGGCTTCATGTTGTAGGCTTGGTAGCGAAAGGTGGTAGAGCGCGTGCAAACCGAATTCGTAGGAGGATCCTTCATGCGTCAAGAGACCAGAAGCCGCCGCGTGGTCATCGCGGAGGACAACGACGACATGCGCGCGGCGATACGTGAGTTGATCGAGAGCTTGGGCGCGGAGGTCGTCGAGGCCGCCAGCGGAGGCGATCTGATCATGCTCTTGACCGACGAGAAGCCGGTGGATCTGCTCATCACGGACGTGCGTATGCCCTGGATGACGGGGTTCCAGGTTTCGTTGGCGGCGCGCAACGCTGGCCTGACCATGCCCATCATCGTGGTCACCGCGTTCGGTGACGATCACTTGCGCGCGCAGGTCGAACGTCTCGGTTCGGCCAGCCTGCTTTCCAAGCCTTTCCGACCCGAGGAGCTGTTGTCGCTCGCGCGCTCGCTCTTGCCCTCCTGACCGCGACCGACCTTCGCTAGCGCAGCATGAGGCTGGCTCGAAAACTGATCCTGGCCACGCTGGCAGGGATCGCGCTGGTCTTGGCTGCGAGCGCCTATTTTCGCTATCTCCATGTGGCGCGGGAATTGGAACAGTTCGAGCGCGACATGATCATGGACCACGAGGTGTTGGGTCGAACCCTGGCCGACGCGATGGTTCGTGTGTGGGAGAAACAGGGGCGCGACGAGGCCCTGAGCCTACTCCATAACGTGAGCACGCCTGATGGACGGTTTCGCGTCCGCTGGGTCGAGGGCGAGTTGCGAGCCGCACCGACTCTTTCGCAAGAGCGCCACTACACGGACGTTCCCATCCGCGTGCGCGGCCAGGCCGTGGGCTTTGTTGAGCTGTCCGAGTCGCGCGGGTACGAGCAAGCATACGTTCGCGACACCCTGATTCGCACAGCATGGGCGACCCTGGCGGCTCTCTGCGTGGCCGCCCTGCTGGCCGCGGTGCTGGGCGTGTACATGGTCGGGCGGCCCCTGGCAAGGCTCACGCAAAAAGCCCGGAGCATCGGCGCTGGCGATCTTCCGGGACCGCTCAATCTCAGGCAACGCGACGAGATTGGCGAGCTGGCCCGTGAGTTCGATGCCATGTGCGACCGCCTGGCGCAGGCGCGCTCGTCGCTGGCTGGCGAAACCGAGGCGCGCGTGCGAGCCATCGAGCAACTGCGCCACGCAGACCGTTTGGCCACGGTGGGCAAGCTGGCTTCGGGCATTGCCCACGAGGTGGGAACGCCGCTCGGCGTGGCCCTGGTGCGAGCCAACATGATCTTCTCGGGCCGGATCGCCGGTGATGAGGCCCGCGAAGGGGCGCGCATCATCGGCGAGCAGGTCGAGAGGATCGCGCGCATCATTCGCCAGCTTCTCGACTTCGCGCGCGGGCAGTTGGTGAGGCCGCCTGGCGCAGGCGCGCGCCGCGAGCCGGTGGACCTTGCCGATCTGGTCGAAAAGACCCTCTCGTTGGTGCAGCCCATGGCCGAGAAGCGGCAGCTCACGCTCGACTTCTATGCAGCGCCTGATCTGCCCAAGCCATCGCTTGACCAGGCGCAGATCCAGCAGGTGCTGCTCAACCTCGTGGTCAACAGCATCCACGCCAGCGATCGCCCAGGCAAGGTCGCGGTGGATATCTCACTCGTGAACGCGACGGCGCCTGCGGATCTGGGCGGCGCCAAAGGCGAGTACCTGTGCCTGTCAGTGGCGGACCAGGGCGTGGGCATCCCGCCCGAGATCCTGCCGCGCATCTTCGAACCCTTCTTCACCACCAAGAGCGTAGGCGAAGGCACGGGACTGGGCCTGTCGGTGGCCTACGGGATCGTGCGCGAGCACGGCGGCTGGATCGACGTGCAGAGCGCTGCTCGCGAGGGCAGTCGTTTCTCCATCTATCTCCCGGTGAACAGGGTAGGTTAGCGGAAGCCCGTTCACGCAGATGCCGAGGACGACGAGCCGGAAGGCTTCCCCGCCGCTCCGGTGAACCGGCTAGCCAAGAACCGGCAATTCCCCTATGCTGCTGCTGTCTCACTGGGGTATGGGCGCCCGGGTAGTCATTCCCTTCGATATCGGCCGGAGGTTGTCCGATGAACATTTCCCCGCAACGATGGCTTCGCAGTGGCGCGCTCACCCTGGGCGCTGTGATCCTGCTGACGGGCGGGCAGCGAGCCGCCGCTGAACCCAAGGACGCACCCCCGAAGAAAGAGGAACCACCGGAGTTCCGTTTCGACTTCGGCCTATTTGGCGGGGGCCACTTCTTCGACGCCGACAACTCGCTGGGCCGGGCTCCTGGCAGTTCCGAGGGGCTCTCGCCCAAGTCGGGCGGGGTTTTCGGCGGCCGGCTGGGCCTGCACTTCAACCGCTGGTTCGGGCTGGAAGCAGAGGTCGATGGCACGCCCACGAAGACGCGTGACGGCCAGACGTCGATGTGGGTCTTCGGCTATCGCGGCAGCCTGATCGTGAACCTCACCGATAGCTACGAGTTCCAGCCCTTCATTCTGGCCGGGTACGGCGGACTCACCTCGCTGGTCAGCGACACGACGGTCGTGCCCAGTTCGACCTGGGGGTTCATGCACGCCGGGCTGGGGTTCAAGATCGGGTTCACCCCGTGGACCGGCCTGCGCGTCGACGGGCGAATCATGGCGCCGTGGACCGCGCTCTCGCCAGTCATTCCCCAGGGCAATCGCATCGGCTACAGCGGGCCTGACTTCGAGGTGCTGGGCTCCCTGTTCGTCAACTTCGGCGAAATAGAGAAGGTGCACATCTACTCGACGGTGATCAAGGAGCCGAAGATCGGGGACCGGGACGGCGATGGTATCCCCGATAACATCGACAAGTGCCCTGACCAGCCCGAGGACTTCGATGGCTTCCAGGACGAGGATGGCTGCCCGGATCTCGACAACGACGGCGACGGCATCCCGGACGCGCTCGACAAGTGCCCCAACGAGCCCGAGGACAAGGACGGCTTCCAGGACGAGGATGGTTGCCCAGATCTCGACAACGACGGCGACGGCATCCCGGACGCGCTCGACAAGTGCCCCAACGAACCCGAGGACAAGGACGGGTTCCAGGACGATGACGGCTGTCCGGATCCCGACAACGACGGCGACGGCATCCCGGACGCGCTCGACAAGTGCCCCAACGAGCCCGAGACCTTCAACAACTACATGGACGAGGACGGCTGTCCAGACGAGGTGCCGGCCGCGGTGAAGAAGTTCACCGGCGTGATCGAGGGCATCAACTTCAAGACTGGCTCGGCGGACATCCTGCCGGGTTCCTATGTCATGCTCGACCGAGCGGTGAAGGTCCTGCAAGACTATCCCGAGGTGAATCTGGAGATCTCCGGGCACACCGACAACCGAGGCAAGGCCGACTACAACCGCGATTTGTCCCAGCGTCGCGCCGATGCGGTGAAGACCTACTTCGTCACACGCGGGATTGCCTCGCAGCGCTTGCAGTCCATCGGCTACGGTCCCACGCGGCCCATTGCCGACAACAAGACGCAATCCGGGCGAGCTACCAACCGTCGCACGGAGTTCCGGCTGATCAACCCCAGCGAGAAGTAGTCCACAGTCCCGCGACAGCGGCAGAAGGTCGTAGCCCACCACCGATCGCTCTGATTGGGTGCGCGGCTCGATCGTGGAAAGGCATGTCTCTTCCGAGATGGGCCGCGCCTCCGCTTGTCGCGCGCCTCCGCGCCTACCCGCGTGGCTTGCGTCGCTCGTGTGAAGCGTGCACCCAGTCGCTGACCGCGTCTTCGGCTCGACGCTCAGTCTGCTTGTGTTGGTCAGCTTCTTGGCGTGCTTTCAGCTTTTCGAGGGCCAGCCGCTCTTCTCGGGCGCGGCGGAAACGCGCCGCCGCCACGTTCTCGGCGGCCCAGGCTTGGTCCAGCGGGCCTTGCCTGTGCTGGGCTGCCCTTTTTGCAGTGAGCGCCAGCGCCGCAGTCAAGCGCTGCCGATAGCGTTCGCGCTGGAGGCCATCGCCGACGAAAGCGGGCGCGGGCGCGGCCACCCAGCGTTTCGTCTCTTGTTCCAGCGCATGGCGCGCCTCTTCGGCTGCGGAATCGAGGCGTTGCTGTTCCTCCTCGACGCGCAGGCGCGCCGCCGCCGCTTCTCCCAGGGCCTTGTGCGCCTCCTCCTCTGCGCTGCGGCGCAGGTTCAGCAACAGGGCCAAGTTGGATGCCATCGCGATTAGGGTGACGTTGCGTCCGCGGACGGGTGAGCTTACTGTTTGTGAAATGGTGGCACAGATCCCCTCGAGAAAATACCGCATCGAGCGGTATCTGGCCGAGGGAGGCATGGGTGCCATCTATGTCGGCAAGAAGATCGGCGCAGGCGGCTTCGAGAAGGAGGTCGTGCTCAAGCAGCTTCTGCCGGAATTCACCAGCCGGCCCGAGTTCCGCGACCTGTTTTTCCGCGAGGCCAAGATCTCGGCCACCCTCGACCACCAGAACATCGTGCGCACCTTCGATCTGGTGACCTCGGAAGAGCGGCTGTTCATCGTCATGGAGTACGTGCGGGGCGCCGATCTGCGCTCGATTTCCTGGCGCGCGCGGCGCAAGCGCCCGCTCTCGGCACAGGCCATCCTGCACGTCGCACTCGAGATCCTGGCCGGTCTGGCCTACGCCCACCGTCGACGTTCGCCTTCGGGCGAGCCCCTGGGCATCATCCACCGTGACCTGTCGCCTTCCAACATCCTGTGCTCGGCCGAAGGCGAGGTGAAACTGTCCGACTTCGGCATCGCCAAGGCCGCGACCTACTCCTCTGCTTTCTACCGCGTGCGCGGCAAGGTGGGCTACATGTCGCCCGAGATGGCGCACAACCAGCCCATCGACGCGCGCAGCGACTTGTTTTCACTGGGCGTGAGCATCTACGAGACCTTGATCGGCGAGCGGGTGTATGCGGGCGACCTCAATACCCCGGCTGACCAGATCTACGCGCAGTCCGTGCCACCTCTGGTGACCAAGTGCCCCGGCCTGCCGCCTGAACTGCAGGGCGTGTTCGACCAGGCGCTGGCACTCGATCCCAACCAGCGCTTCCAGGATGCAGAGTCGTTTGCCGATGCCGTGCGCGAGGTGGCGCATCAGCACGGCTTGCTCTATTCCGCACCGCAACTGGCGGCCGAGTTGCGCGAGTTGCTCGGTCCCAATCCCGACCACTGGCTTCGCGACGAGGGTGACCCGCAGCGCGCGCGGACGGATCGTCCGGCCAATCGCGCGTCCGACCTTGAGGGTCAAGAGGCGTCGTCGGTCACGGTCGATAGCGGGGCCGACGTCGGGCCACCGACCTTGGTCGAGCGCTCGCGACCCCGCACGGCTCGCGAGAGTGCCGCGGGCGGGAATGGGACGGGGGATCCGCAGGCCCTGGCGCGCCCGTCGGCCGTCCCGGCGCCCGTTACCGGCTCCTCGGCTCCGGGCTCAGCCGACCTTTATGCTGCCGTCAACCGAGCGGACCTGCCCGGCCCCGCGACGCCTCCCCTCGCGACCGGCCCGAAATCCTTCAACCTGCCCCCGCCAGGGCCTTCGTTCATCCCGACTTCCCGAGGCGGAGTGGCCGCTCTTCGACGCTCGCGAGGGAGGCTGTGGATCGTGCTCGCGCTGGCGACTCTGGCGCTGCTGGCCGCTGGGGCACTCTTGCTTCGGCCTAGCGAACCCAGAGCACCGACGGGCACAGGGACGATCCCTGCCACCGCGGCCTCGCGCTCGCAAGCGCAGAAATAGCTCAGCGGTCGGTGTCTGCGCCGTCCCCTACCGCCACTACCTTGGGCCGGGGCATGCCGTTGAAGTTGGTGGCACTGGCCGTGGTGTAGGCGCCGATGTTCTCGCTGGTCAGCAAGTCGCCGAGATCCAGGTTGACCGGCAGTTCCTCGGCCACCGACACCACGTCGAGCGCGTCGCAGGTCGGCCCGAACACCGACGAGAGCTGCGTGGGTCCGCTCTTGAAGGCCTTGAAGTGGTACTGGCAATGATCGAAGAGCACGCCCGAGTAGGTGCCATATACGCCGTCGTTGATGGTGTAGCACTGCTTGCCATTGCGCACGGCCTTGCCGATGATCTCGACCACCAGGGTGGCTGCGGTGGCGACCAGAAAACGGCCCGGCTCGGCCAGGATCTCCATCTGGGGTGGGAACAGCCGCTCGAATTCGGCGTTGAGCGTCCGGGCCAGCTCGGCGAAGGGCCGTACGTGCTGGTCATACGGGGCCGGAAAACCACCGCCGATGTCCAGGATGTTGACCTTGTGGTAGCCGCGGTCCCAGGCCTCCTTGAAGATGCTGTCGGCGATGCCCAGGGCCTGGACGTAATTCTGGAAATTGGTGCACTGACTGCCCACGTGAAAAGACAGGCCCTCCACCACCAGCCCGGCGTTGAAGGCGGCCTCGATCAGATCCACGGCCTCGCCCGGCGCAGCGCCGAACTTGGACGAAAGCTCCACCACCGACCCGGTGTTGGGCACGTTGATGCGCAGGATGAGACCCGCGTGCGGGGCGTGGCGCTTGACCTTGCCCACCTCGGCCAGGCTGTCGTAGGTGACCAGCGGTTTGTAGGGATCCAGCTCGGCCAGGGTGCGGTTGTCCTTGACCGGGTTGGCGTAGATGATCTTGTCCCAGATCCAGTCCTGTCGCTTCTTGGCGGACATCGACTGGATGTTCTCGTGCACGATCATGAACTCGGGCATGGAGGCCACGTCGAAGCTGGCGCCCGCCTGGAACAGGGTGCGCACGATGCCGGGGTCGGGGTTGGCCTTGACCGCGTAATAGGCCTGCACGCGCGGCAAGTGTTTCTTGAAGGTGGCGTAGTTGCGCCGAATCGCACGATGGTCGACCACGAAGAGCGGGGTTCCATGCTGCTCGGCCAGTTGCTTGAGAAGCTTGGGTGAAAGCACGCGGGATCTCCTTGGGAGGGAATAGTCTACAGGCGGCCACGCGCGATGGCGCAGGAAATGGGATTCGGAGTCGGGGGCCGGGGACGGGGTCGGAGGCGGTGAAGGGGCCCGTGACGGGGCCCCGCAGGATGGGGCTCAGCGTTTCGGGTGGGTCAGGCGCCAAAGGATGGCGACGATGCGGTCGAGCAGCGCGTGGGCCGAGGCAGGCGGCGCCTCCCTGAAGCGCGGCTTCAGTCGATTCAATTCGCAGAGTGCAGCAAGCGACGAACGCGGAGTGCGCGTGCAGCACGCGCGCGTCGGGGAAAGGAAACTACCCTCAGCTATCCCAACTGCACGTCACTCTTCATCTGCGAAGAAGTCCTCGTCGATAGCGAACGACTCGTAAATCCTCTTCACCGCCACCCCGAGTCCGCATCGTAGCATTAGATCGCCGACGCCTTGGCCATCGCAGTCAGCTTCAGGAGCGGCAGAAGGATCGACTGGAAGTCCGGCAGCGACATTGGAGCAGTCTATCGGAACTAGGCGGGCCTTGCTATGCACCCTCCTTTTCAATGTTCCGCCGCCAATTTTTCTGAGTCAGCCATCTCATACACCGATCCGTCCTTGCGGCCTCCCGTCCCCGTTAACGACCTCGTCCCTGGCTCGTGCTCCGAATCCCAGAGGCGCAAGAAAGGCTAGCCCGGCGCCGCCAAGATGGGCGATGCTTGGATGGCCGGCCTGAAGTACTGACCCCGGAGCGACGAGTTGAATCTGCTTACATCCTGGCGACCGAGCGAGCTACCCGATTCCTGGGCGCCGACCCACGGTTGGGCGCTGGCGCGCGTGCTGGCCGTGGTCGCCATCCTGGTGGTAGCGGGCTTCGTCGCGCTCGAACGTCCCTGGGTGACCCGCCGGCTGTCGGTCGCGGCCCGGCGGCTGGGACGGCGGGTGCTGCTGGGCGTGCTCGGCGTTTCGGCCGTGCTGGCGGTGGCCACCTACGTCGACTTCGGCGTGTTTCGCTACGGCACGTATCTGAACGAGTGGGACTTTTACCACTACTACGTGGGAACCAAGTACGCCCACGAGCTGGGCTACACCAACCTCTACGGCGCCACGCTGGTCGCCGACCACGAAGGCGGCTTGCGCTACCACAACCCGCGCCACGAGATACGTGACCTCGCGACGGCCGAACTTCGCGACGTTGGTGAAGTGGCGGGCGAAGCAGCCCGCTATCGGGGCCGATTTAGCGATACACGCTGGCGCGAGTTCGTCGCGGACATCACCTGGTTCAAGATGCAGCTCCCCCCGAATCGCTGGAGCCTGATCCTGGCCGACCATGGCTACAATGGCACGCCGGCCTGGACGTTCGTGGTGGGCGGCCTTGTCACCCGCCACCTCTCCGTGCGCAATCCGGTCAGCCGGTGGCTCATGCTGGCCTTGGATCCCCTGCTCCTGCTTGCGGCCTCGCTGGCCGTGGCTTGGGCTTTTGGCCTGCGCACGGCGCTCCTGCTGGTCGTCTTCGTCGGCACCCACTACCTGCTGTCGTGGGGTCACCTCAAGGGCGCGCTGCTGCGTACCGATTTCGCCATGGCTTCGGTGCTGGCCGTGTGTCTGGTCAAGCAGCGCTACTACAAGATCGCCGGTGTGCTGCTAGGCTGGGCCATCCTGTCGCGCATCTTCCCGGCCTTTTTGCTGATCGGACCGACCGTACTTTTGCTGGGACGGCTCGCTCGAAGCCGCAGCATCGATCGACAGCTGCTGGGATTGCTGGGCGCCTGCGCCGCAACCGTGACCCTGGGGATGCTGGGATCCTGCGCGTATTTTGGCACGACGGGGATCTGGCGCGAGTGGAGCCTCAAGATCGCGACCCACTATTCGGGTGGCAGCGATTGGGATCTCGGCTATCGGACCCTCGCCGAAGCGAGCTTCGTGAACGGCGTTCCCGCGCGGGCCGTCGTGCATGCGGTTGTGCAGAGCCCGGCGTTGTTTCTCGGCAGGCCAGCAACCGTCGTGGCCATGCTCTTGGTCTTGCCCGCGCTCACCTTCATCCGCGGTTTGGCAGACCACGAGGCCCTGGCCTACGGTTTCGTGTTCGTGTTTCTGTTTGCCCTGGCGGCCTACTACTACTACCTAGTGCTCTGCGTGCCCTTGCTCTTCTTCGCTCCCCAACTGGAGCGACCGCAGCACGCCCTAGGCGTGGCCTGCATGTTCTTCACGGGCATCGTGGGCTATGTGCTGTTCAGCGGCTGGCCCCCGCTGGCCGGGTCGTGGGTGATGTTCCGCGGCTGGCGCCAGACCTTCCCGACCTACTACTTCCTCTGCTACTTTTTCACCGTGACGGTCGCCCAGATGATCCTGTTGGCCGGGAGCAAGACCTTGCGCGCCGAGCGCCGCCCATCCGGTGGCAGCCCGCAGCCGTCGGTCCCGGAGCCCCGGTAGATCTTCTCACGCGGTTACGGCTTCTTCGCCGAGTGGACCTCGCTGCCAAATACCGACGACAGAGCCATCGTCTTTGACGACCGGCCCGCCAGGGCCTCCTTTGCCGCATGCACCACGTCCGGATTGGGGCTCTTGCTGAGTTGCTGCAGAACCTTGTGGGCTCTGGCCGAGCCCAGTCGCCCGAGCGCCGAGATGGCCGTGATGAGTATGTCGGCCGGCGGGGCTTGACGGCCGAGCAGACGCCCGAAGAACCCGATGGGCTTGACCAACCGACAGAGGGCGTCGTCGGCGTCGATGGCGGCGAGCGCGATGGCCTGCCGCCGGCTCACCACCACTTCGATGGCCGCGCGCACGACAGGAGGCGACGCCCCGCGCGCGTCGTGTGAGATGAGTTGGATGGCGTGCGGGACGATCTTAGCGCTGCCGACGCCGGTGTGGGCGCACAGGAGCAAGGCCCGAATGCGCACGCTCTCGTCGGGATCGGACAGGGCCTCGGCGACATGGCCTTCGGCCACCCTGGGGTTGGCCTCTGCCAAAGCGGTCAGGGCATAACGCCGCACCTTGGGCGATGCGTGTTTGAGCTGCTTGACGAACACGGACGCCGCCTCGGGCCCGGCGCCTTCCTTCACGCAGGCGAGCAGGAGGTAGGTCGCTTCTTCATTTTCCACGCCCGCGTCGAGCGCGCGCAAAGCCGCCGCCACCCCGCGTGCCTTCATCTCGGTCAGGACCCATGCCCCGGCCTCGCGCAGCTTGGGCTCGCCCTGCGCGACCACCGCCGCTGTGGAGTCGGCGGCTACCTCTTTCCCCTCTTCCAGCAGCGCGACGATGCCGTGCCGGCCAGCAGGATCGTCGGGGAAGCTGGCCAGGATGGCTTCCAGGGTGGGCTCGTCGAACACGCCTGCAATGGCCTTGGCATTCGTGATGCGCAGGCGCATGAGGATGGCGTTGGCCTCCACGAAACGACGACTGGAAAGGGCGTAGCGCATCGCCTTTTGCAGCAGCCGCACCGGATCGATGTTGGCGCTGCCGGCGGGAGGCTCGGTCGACGCCCGCTTCTGCAGGGCCTCGACCCAGGTTTCGGCCAGCACCCACTCTTGCAGGTCGGGTGGCAGGCGTGTGATGGGGACCACGCCTCGTCGGCACATCTCACGCAGCATCTCGTCGGTCTTTCGTGCCGGCGGCTCCTTGAGCAGACGCTCAGCGATCGCGCGAAGCACGGTCATGGTGGGCTCGGCGGGAACCTGTGAGGCCTCACCCGCGTCGCGCAGGATCAGCTTGGTCGTGCCCACCAGGGCCAAGGCGGGCAACCCGCGCACCAGGATGTCGCGCGCACGGAACGCCGCCAGCCCGGGCTGCGCGCCCAGGATTTTGTCGAGTGCAGGTCCCGCCCACAGGATGGCGCGCAGGACATCGAACTTGCGGAAGAACGAATAGGCCATGCTGTTGGCCAGGCGTTCGCTCTGATCGAGCAGCGTGGTCGGCGTGGCTTCCCCCTGGGCCAGCAGATGGCGTACGTCGTGCCCCAGCCGGCCGAGCGCCGTGCGCACCAGCCACGCGCCGTGTGCATCCTGTGGCGGCAGCTCGACGTCGCGTACCAGCGCCACGTGGGAAACCTTCTTGTCGAGCAGCGCCCTGGCCAGGCGCGCGCCTTCGCTGGCGTGGTCAGCCTCGACTGGCGGTGCGGCCATGACTTCGAGGAAGGTGTTCCACTCGGTTTCGGTCAACCCGCGGCACAGGGCGAGGATGGCGAGAGAGCGCCGCTGCATGAACTCCAGCAACTGCAAGACAAAGGCGCCGCCTATCGAGGGCCCCACCAGGTGGCGCAACTCGGTCCGCACGGGTCCGGTTCCGTCCACGTGCAGTTCAGGTGGACCGCCTGCGACAGCCGGCGGTCCGATCAGGTACGCGATCTCGGCCTGCGTCCTCAGCAGGCGGGTCAGTTCCTTGAAGAGTCGCTGGCGTACGCGCGGGAAATTGGGCTTGGCCGGGTCGAACTGCGCGACCCGGTGAAACGCCCGCACCAGGGTCATGGTGAACTCGACCACCTCGTCCGCTAGCGTGCGCATGCCGCCCCTTCATTTGTAAGGGGCGGCGCTCAGCGGCGCAAGAAACCAGGTCGCGCGTTGCAATTTCGATCAGCCGCGGCGGCTACTTGATCGGCGTCGCGTCCTTGTTGTGGGCGAAATACTCTTCCGTCAGCCGCTTCATGAGTGCGGGCCGGCGGTCGTACAGGCGCTTCAGCTTGCGCTGTCCCCGGCGCGCCAGGGCGTAGTGGGCCAGCATGGGCAGCGCGATGGTGGAGTCGGTGTAGCAAACCACGGCGTCGGGAAGCTGGTTGGGATCGATCTTGCCCCAGCTCACCGCCTCCGAGGGCGTGGCGCCCGACAAGCCGCCGGTGTCGGGTCGCGCATCGGTGAACTGCAGGAAGTAGTCGTGCCCCGCTTCCTTGATGCGCAGCACTTCCTGGATCTGCGGCTCGGTCTGCAGGGTGAAGTTCTTGGGCGAGCCGCCGCCGACCAGGACCACGCCGGTCTTCTGCTTGCGCAACTTCGCGTCGAGCACGATGGCGGTGGTTTCGTTCACGTCGATGCTGGGATTCACGCGCAGCTTGTTGCCGCGCAACTCGACGCCCGCGATGTTCATGCCGATAGTGGAATCGCCGGGCGACGAGCAGAAGCAGGGCACGCCCGCGCGATAGGCGGCGGCCAGGACCGAGGCGTCCTTGAGCCCGCTCTGCCGCTCGAATTCAGCGCAGTATTTGCCGATGAGGTGGTGCAGCTCGGCCGTGCCCATCTCTTTCTGGAATTCCTTCTGGATGAGGATCTTGCGCAGGATATCGTCGGTGCGCATGAGCACGTCGTCGTAGTCGAGCAGGATGTCGTAGATGCGGACCACGCCATAACGTCGTAGCTCGGGATCGCGCACGAAGGGCGATCCCCGCCACAGCGGCAGGTTCATCGCGTGGTGCATGTCGTGGTACAGGTTCGCGCCGGTGGCCACGATCCAGTCCACGAAGCCAGCCTTGATGAGGGGAATAATGGCGGCGCTACCCAGCCCCGCCGGGGTCAGCGCTCCCGCCAGGCTCATGCCCACGGTGACGCGGTCGTTGGCCAGCATCCTCTCCGCGAAGAGGCGGCAGCCCTCGCTCAAGCGGCCGGCGTTGTAGGCGAGAAAGGTGGCGTCGATGAGATCCGGCAGGGTTTCCTTACCTGAGATCGGTTTGGGCAGGATGCGCTTGCCCCGCAAATACAGCTGCTTGCCCTTGGCAAACTTGTGTGGGTACTGGCTGACGAACTTCTTGGGCAGAACGATCTTGCTCATTGCCGGTGATTCCTTTCCCAGATCATCCCCCGCACGCAGGGGTGGGCGGACTTTGGACAAAAACCCGAGCCTTTGCAAGACCAGGGGCTAGTCCCCGAACACGATGCTGCGCACGCCGGGCTGCAAGGTCACTTCCTTCTCATGCACCTTGCCCAGCGCAGGCACAAACAGGCCAATCTTGTGCACGCCGGGGTCCACGCGCAGCTTGTTGAACGGACAGAGGATGCCGGTCTCCTTGCCGTCGACCACGATGGGCAGCTTGCCTTGCGTGATGCACTCGGCGCGGAAGCGAGCCTCGCCGGTCATGGGCGGCGCAACCGCCACCAGGTCCTTGGATACCTGCGTATCCTCCCCGGCCCTCACATCGACAGTGGCCGACGCGTGGCCGGCGAGAACCAGCACCACGCGCGTGGGGCCGGACTGGACCCTGACCTGCAAGGGCGTCCGGCCGCGTTCCTTGCCGCTGATCCACACCGCGGCGCCGACCGGCTGGCTGGTTACCGAGAGCATGACCAGGCTGCCCCCACCGTCCGAGACGCCCTTGCTCCAGGTTGTCGGCGCCGCGTCTCCCGCGGCGATCACCTTCTTGTCGGGCGAGGGTGCCGCAGCGGTCTTCTGGCCAGAGGGCGAGGGTGCCGCAGCGGTCTTCTGGCCAGAGGGCGAGGGTGCCGCAGCGGTCTTCTGGCCAGAGGGCGAGGGTGCCGCAGCGGACGGGGACGGCGCCGGCGGGCCCGACGAAGGCCCGGCCGTCGTTGGCTTCAAAGGTTTTTCGGAGCCACTCTTCTTAGCAGCGGAGGGTTTCTCTTCGACGGCTGCAACCGTGCGACGGGCGCTGGTTCCTGGCGGCTTGGACGTGGCCTCGCTGTCTGACGGCTGCGCGGCCTGGGCCTCGACATCGTCTGGAACTGCGGGCGCCGGCGGCGCGACAGCCTTTGGCTTCGGCAGAGCGGGCAGTGCCCTGCCTCCCGGTGCTGCACCCGACGGTTGGCCCCGCGTCCCGACGAAGAAACCGGCCAGCCCGCCCACCACTATGCTGGCACCCAGCACCGAGGCCGCGATGGTCCAGACCATCCGCCGGCGTCCCTGCTTGGCTGCCGGCGCGTCAGGCGACTGGGCCCAGGTGGGGACTGATTCTTGCTCGCGGGCGGGGCGTCTGGTCCCCGCGCCACGCGCCACGCCACCCGCCGGCGCTTCACGGACTGGCGGCGAAGGTCGAGACGCGCGGGGCGCGGAAGCTTCTGGCAGAGCGTGGATTTCGGACTCGGGCAGCGGCTGACCAGCATCTTCGAAGTATGCGGGGGCTGCCGCGGGCTGGCCGCCCTCGCCCACGTCCACGTAGGCCTCGGCCTCAGGTGGGGGTTGGCTGCCGTCTTCCCTGAACGCCACGGCTTCGGCAGCCGATGGTGGCTGGTCGTCCACAAAAGAGAAAGCCTCGGGCAGCGGCTGACCAGCAAGCCCACCGGTCGCCTGGCCCCCCAAATCGTAGGACGAGGCGGGGTGGACTCCATCCGGGGAATCGACCAGCTCATCCTCGAGCAGGCCGTCGCCCCGAGGCTGATCGACCTCGCCTGGGGTCTCGATGTCGGCCGCCACGGGCTCCGCCCAGCCGGATTGCGAACCGAAATCCGGTGCAGCCTCCATCGAAGAATCGTCCGCTGGTGCGGGCTCAGCCAACTGCGGCTCATCAAGGGCGAAAGGCCGCTGGCTCCGCAGGGGGCCGCCCTGGCCAGCCGCGGGCCTCAGAGGAGGGGAGCCGGCCAGCGGGACGGATTCCGGAGCTTCAGCCTGGATGTCGTCAAGCAGCGCCAGCCCGGCCGATTGGCTGCCGGACGAGGAGCCAATTCCAGCCTGACCGCCAAGTGCGGCAAGGGCGCGTGCGCCCCAGGTCGAGGGGCGTGGATCGAAGGCCGACGCGCCCGGAGCCATCACCTCACCTGCGTCCGGCGCGGCGAATGGTTCCGCCTCGCCTGTGGATGGAGCTTGCGCGGGCGCGGCCAAAGGCTTGGCAGGCGGTGCGCTTGCTGGCGTACCCGGTGCAGACGGTCCCAAAGGCGGTTTGGGCGCCAATCTTTCGGCGGCCGCGCCAGCTGCCGGGGCAGCGGCCACCGTAGCCGACAAAGCATCGGGGGCTGCCGTTTCCTTCGGCCCGAAGGCAGGCAAGGTCTGAAATCGCGCTCGGTTGGCCGGGCTCGGGGCCGGCGCCGCAGAAGGAACGGTGGCCGGAGCGACCACGGGAGAGCCCGGAACCGGCGGTGGCCCGAGGCGCAGCTTCGCGATGCGGGCTGGGGTCACGGATTCCGCGGGTCGGCTTTTGGCCACGAGGTCAGCAATCACGGCCGGCTCGCCCACGGCAGTGAGCTCGCGCGAGGCACGCGACTCGTCGGGAGGCGCAGGCGGTGGCACCGGTCGGACCACGGGTTGGCCCGCTGCCACTGCTTTGGCCAGCCCACCCGTTCGCTGGTGCAGCGATTCCTCGAACCCGAAGTCATCGTCGTGTTCCACATCGGAAGGCGGCGGCGGCGCGTCGTCGGCTGCTTCGGGTGCGCCGGCCAAAGACACGACGGCCTCGGGCGGTTGCTCCGGCGCCGCACTGGAGGTGGAAGAGCGCTGGACGAGTGAGGAAAGATCGGCGGCCAGTACCGCTTCGGGCCTACCCGCGTAGACAGCCGCCAGGGACGAAACCACGTCGGCTGCCGTGGGCCGCGCTCCGGGACTCGCGGAAACCAAACGGCCGATGACGAGCCCCAAGTCCTCCGGCAGCAGGGAAAGAGCGATTTGCATCTCGGAAGCGCGTCGGCCCTGCGGCGGCAACTCTCCACTCGACAGCTCGCATAGCAAGACGCCGAGGCTGTACATGTCGCCAGCCGTGGTGCCGTCAGCGGCCGGCGCAGCCAACTCGGGTGCGATGTAGGGCAGAAGGCGTCGCGGGCGCGGCTCGAAGGGGCGACGGACCGAGGCACGCAGGCCGAAGTCGAGCAGCCGAACCGCCCCGCGTGTGGTAATGAACACGTTGCCGGGGCAGAGAGCACCGTGCATGACGGGCGGCTCCTGCGCATGGGCAGCCTGCAGCCCGCGCGCGATCTCGGCGCCGATGTAGGCCACCAGGCCATGCCAGCGGCGGGACGCCTCGTCCTTGCCAGTGGCCAGCACGCCCGCCTCGCGCGCCCGCTGCAGGAACTGGCCCAGATCCGCGCCTTCCATGAACGGCGTGACAGCAAAGACCAGCCCGTCGCCCGAGTCTGCCTCCACGACCTTGGCGATATGGGGATCGGCAAGGGCCGCGCTACGCCGGGCGGCTTGCAGGAACGGCTCGCTGACCGCGCTCGGGACTTCCGATCGCTTGAGCCGCAACACCTTCACCGCGAAGCTGCGGTCGAGCCCGGTCAAGCCCTTGACGCGCGCACGGTAGGTTTCAAAGCCGCCGCTTCCGCCGACTTGCTCGGTGCACTCGTAGCGGCCCAGCTTCTTGAGGCCAGGTGGATCACTCGCTGCCGGAGGTCTGATGGTTGACGGCATCAATTACCAATATCGGTCGAAAGCTGCGCGCTCTGGAATGGTGTTCCGCGCGCCTGGCTGGCGCAGGAACAGGCCGATTCAGACCGCGTGATATTGTATGATCGTGGGCGGTTGGGCCGCAACCTTGCATCCGCCGCGGGGCACCATTGACGGTTTGCGCCTAAGTGTCTAGAATCATGGCATTTGAATACCTTCAGGCCACGCGACGCCGCAGGCGAACAGGCAAGCGCCGCCCAGGCTGAGGGTGCGCCTTGGACCCTCCGCTTCATCTCCGGCAAGTATCAGGGGGGGGAATTTCCTCTGCGCCCGAACCGCGAGATCGTGATCGGACGCTCGTCTGACCTGGACATGGTCCTGGTCGAGGACATGGTTTCGCGCAAGCACGCAAAGATCACTACCGACGGCCGGGCGGTGTCGATCCAGGACCTGGGCTCGACCAACGGCACCTTCGTGAACGGCGAGAAGATTCGCAGTGTGCAGCTCAAGGACGGCGACCGCATCCTGGTCGGCACGTCCATCATCAAGTTGGTGGCCGGGAGTGGCGAGGCACGCGCGCCAGCGGCTTCGCTGTCCGAGATCGAGGCGCGTTCCAAGATGCAGGCCACTGCCAGTCGGCGGGTGGCGCCCAAGTCGATGTCGGGCAACATCGAAGAGATCCCGCTGCCCGACCTTCTCCAGTTGCTTTCCACCAGCCGCAAGTCAGGCGTGTTGGTGCTGCGTTCTGATTGGGGCACCGGCCGCCTGCACCTGCGCAAGGGCCAGATCTACTTCGCCAACATCGACGAGAGCTTCGACGTCAGCCCCCGCAAGGCCATGTTCCGCATGTTGACGTGGAACCAGGGCTTGTTCGAGTTGGAACCGCCTGACGATCGCAGGGTAATGGAGGAACTGCAGGATTCCACCGAGGCCCTGCTCATGGAGGGCATGCGCCAGCTCGACGAATTCAAGGAGCTGTCGCCCAAACTGCCGCCACTCACGGCCGAGGTTTCCGTGCCCACGCCGCTCGGCCCGCGCCTGCGCGATCTGTCGCCCGACCATCTCGACGTCATCCAGATCGCGCTGGGCGGCGCCACGGTGCAGGCCATCCTGGACCAGAGTCGCCAGACCGATCTCGACACCGCTACGGCCATGCTGTCGCTGCTGGAGCGCGGATATCTCGTCGTGGGATAGCCACCAACGTGGCTCGGCCAGCGTGGGCGAGAACGTGAGCGTGTCCGGCCCGCGAGTCGCGGTCCGCGGCATCGGATTCACTCATTTCTTCGCATGCGTGCCCTCTGCCCGCCTCACACCACCCGAACTCGCACACGCGAGCCGGCTCTCCTATCCCGTCGCACCAACCGACAGGCTCTGCCTACAACACCTTCCTGAGAAACTGCCCAGTGAAGCTGGCTGCCACCTTGGCCACCTCGTCGGGAGTGCCCTCGGCGATGACTTGGCCGCCGCCGGGACCGCCGCCCGGGCCCAGGTCGACAACCCAGTCGGCGGTTTTGATCACGTCGAGATTGTGCTCGATCACGATCACGGTGTTGCCCGCATCCACCAGCCGCGCCAGCACGCGCAGCAGTTGATCGATGTCGGCAAAGTGCAAGCCCGTGGTCGGCTCGTCGAGGATGTACAGGGTGCGGCCAGTGGCTTTCTTGGCCAGTTCGCGCGACAGCTTTACCCGCTGGGCCTCGCCGCCTGACAGGGTGGTGGCCGACTGGCCGAGAGCCACATAACCCAGGCCCACCTCGCGCAGGGTCTCCAGCTTAGGCCGCAGCTTGGGGATGTTTGCCAGGAAGGTGCAGGCTTGGTCCACCGTCATGTCGAGCACGTCGGCGATGCTGGCCTGGCGGTACTTCACCTCCAGCGTCTCGCGGCTGTAGCGCCGCCCGCCGCAGGCCTCGCACTCGACATACACGTCGGGCAGAAAGTGCATCTCCATGCGCACGATGCCGTCGCCCTGGCAGGCTTCGCAGCGCCCGCCCTTGATGTTGAACGAGTAGCGGCCCGCGCGGTAGCCGCGCGCCTTGGACTCGGGCAGGTTGGCGAATAGATCGCGAATGGGGGTGAACACGCCGGTGAAGGTCGCCGGGTTGGATCGTGGCGTGCGGCCGATGGGCGACTGGTCCACGTCGATGACCTTGTCCAGGTGCTGCAGTCCATCGATGCCGTCGAATTCCGCGCTGGGCGCCCGCGCCCCGTGCAGACGATTCTTGAGTGCGGGCAACAGGGTGTCGACGATCAGGCTCGACTTGCCCGAGCCCGACACGCCGGTCACGCAGGTCAGCGCGCCCAGGGGAAAGCTGACCGTGAGGTTGCGCAGGTTGTGCGTGCGTGCCCCGCGCAGCACCAGCGCGCGCTTGTTCGACCCGCGCCGATGCTTGGGTGCCTCGATGGCCTTTTCGCCCGACAGATACGCACCGGTCAGCGATTGCGCATTGGCCTCGATCTCCTTGGGCGTGCCCACCGCCACCACGCGGCCGCCCAGATCGCCCGCGCGCGGGCCCATGTCGATGACGTAGTCGGCGGCGCGAATGGTGTCGGCGTCGTGCTCGACCACCAGCACGGTGTTGCCCAGGTCGCGAAGCTTGATCAGGGTTTCCAGTAGGCGTGCGTTGTCGCGCTGGTGAAGACCGATGGAGGGCTCGTCGAGGATGTACAGCACGCCCTGCAGGCCGCTGCCGATCTGGGTGGCCAGTCGGATGCGTTGGGTTTCGCCGCCCGAGAGCGTGGCGGCCGGCCGGTCGAGCGACAGGTAGTCGATGCCCACGCTGATGAGGAAGCCCAGGCGCGCGGTCACTTCGCGGATGATGCGCAGGCACACCTGCCAGTCGCGCTTGGACAGGGCGAGGCCCTTGATGAAGTCGTGCGCCTCCCGGATGGTCAGCGCGGTCATCTCGGCGATGGTCTTGCCACCCACGCGGATGTGGCGCGCCTCCTTGCGCAGGCGCGTGCCGCCGCACTCGCTGCACGGCGATTGCGACATGTAGCGGTGGAACTCGTCGTAGATGGCCTCGAAATCCTCGTCGGTGGTGCGGCCTTGCTCGCGCCGCCGGCGCTGATACTCGTCGTAGCGCCGCTGCAGGTTGGCCAGCACGCCCTCGAAGCTCTTCCTGAAGGTGTGCTGCTTGCCGTTCTTCTCGAAGGTCAGGTTCACCTCTTGGCCCTTAGAGCCCTCGAGGATCAGCTGGCGCACTTCCGCCGTCAGCTTGTGCCAGGGTTTGTACAGATCGATGCTGTAGTGGGCGGCCAGCGAGTCGAGTAGCTGCTGAAAGAAGGCACTGTTGCGGCGTTCCCACGGTTCGATGGCGCCCTCACGCAGCGACAGGTCGGGATCGCTGACGACGAGGTCGGGGTCGAAGTACATTTTGGCGCCGATGCCGTCGCAGGCCGGGCAAGCGCCCGCCGGGCTGTTGAACGAGAACAGGCTGGGAGTCACCTCGGGGAAACTGACGCCGCAGTCGGGGCAGGAAAACTTTTCGGAAAAGAGCAGATCGTCGCCTTCCAAAGGCGAGATCTTGACCAGGCCGCCTGACAGCTTGGCCGCCAACTCGACCGATTCGGCCAGGCGCTGCTCGATGCCGGGCTTTTTTACCAGGCGATCGACGAAGACCTCGATGCTGTGTTTCTTGCTCTTGTCGAGCTTGGGCGGGTCGGACAGATCGCAAAGCTCGCCATCGATGTTGGCGCGCACATAGCCGTCCTGGCGCAAGCGATTGATCTCGTCGCGGAAGTCACCCTTCTTGGAGCGCACCACCGGCGCCAACACGGAAAAGCGCGAGCCTTCACCCAGGGCCAGAACTTGATCGACCATTTGCGGGATGGTTTGCGCGGCGATGCGCTGGCCGCACTGCCAGCAGAACACCCCGCCCACGCGCGCCCACAGCAAGCGCAGGTAGTCGTAGATCTCGGTGATGGTGCCCACGCTGGAGCGCGGATTGCGCGAAGCGGACCTCTGCCCGATGGCGATGGCCGGCGACAGCCCGTCGATGGAATCCACGTCGGGCTTGCCCCACTGCTCGAGGAACTGGCGGGCGTAGGCCGACAACGACTCGACGTAGCGGCGCTGGCCTTCGGCGTAGATGGTGTCGAAGGCCAGCGAGGACTTGCCCGAGCCGGACAGTCCGGTGATGACCACCAGCCTGTCGCGCGGGATCTCCACGTCGACATTCTTCAGGTTGTGCTCGCGCGCGCCTTTGACGACAATCTTGTTCATCGCTGCAGGCGGGTCGTCGGAGTCGTGGACCCGAAAAGCGGGGTCCACAGCCACGGCGCCCAGCCTGCGACCTTACCAGGAATCGCCGCGCCCGTCAGCGATAGTCGATGGCCGTGACCGTCAACTCGCGCACGCCTGCGTGCCAGCGCACCACCACCGTGTCACCCACTTGCTTGCCCAGCAATGCCTTGCCCACCGGCGACTTCCAGGAAATGACCCCTTCCGACCCCTCGACCTCGTCTTGGCCGACGATGCGATACACCAGCGTCTCTCCGTCCTCGTCCTCGACGGTGACCGTGGCCCCGAAGAACACACGGTCGCGCCGTTTCTGTTCGCTGGGGTCGACGATGACCACATGGTCCAGGCGCTTGGAAAGGAAACGCATGCGCGCGTCGATGTGGCGCAACTGGCGCTTGCGATAGATGTACTCGGCATTCTCCGAACGGTCGCCCTCGGCGGCCGCGTCAGCCAGGGCGCTCACCACCTCGGGCCGCTTGCTCACGTGCAAGAACTCCAGTTCATCGACCAGCTTCCGGTAGCCCGCCTTGGTGATGTAGTTCTTCTCCTGCGGAGAGCGCGCCTCTTCCTCGGGCGGATCGTCGGGGTCGAAAATCATGAGGAACCGGGAGTGGCAGGCACGGCCGGGCCCGCCGCGACGGACGGTCGCGGTCGGCTCGGCCCCAGGGCTAGTCGCCGCGCTTGCCGATGCGGTGGTCGAGCATAACCAGGCTCGAACCCTTGTCGCCCACCATCTTGAGCTGATCCAGGATCAGGCTGGCGTTCTTCTCTTCCTCGACCTGCTCCTTGATGAACCACTGGAGCATCTCCATCGAGGCGTAGTCGTTCTCCTTGCTGGCCTGGGCGTAGAGCTTGTGAATCAGGCTGGTCACCTTCTGCTCGTGGGCCAGCGTGCGCTGGAACACGTCCGTGGCGGACTTGAAATCCGCCGCAGGCTTCTCGATGGTGGAAAGGCTGAGCGTCCCGCCACGGTCGACCACGTAGTCGAGCATCTTCATCGCGTGGGTCTGCTCTTCGGCGAACTGCACGCGCATCCACTTGGCGAAGCCAGGAAGGCTTTGCCCTTCGAAGTAGAGCGCCATGGAAAGGTAGAGATACGCCGAGGAGAACTCGTTTCCAACCTGCTCGCTGAAGGCATCCTGCATGGTCTTGCTTAGCATCGCGTCGAACTCCCTTCTCTGATCTTTGATTGCAGCAAGAGTCGCCGAGTTTCACCCGGAATTCAACGAGGAAGCATCGGTGTGCCAGCCGGTGACGACTGCCTGTGCCGCAGCCAGGTCCTGGGGCGTGTCGATCTCGCGCCACTGGCCGTCGATGAAGACTGGGTCAAGTCGAATGCCCCGGTCGGCCAGCGCGTTGAGCGCATCGGTCAAATACGCCTGGCGCAGCGTCGGGGCGAAACCAAAGGGTGCCTCCAGCCCGCCTGCCGCAAGAGCCCCGTCCCAGACCGCACGAAGCGCTGCTGCCCCCGTGGCAGAAAAATAGGCTAGGCCGATGAACTCACCCACCGCCTTCTCGCGCGGCACCGCGCCCTTGCCCACGCGCACGACTCGCCCCTGCTCGTCGATCCTGGTCAGCTCGGCCTCTGAAACCGGGTGCAGGGTGCGGCCCTGGTAGGCATCGGCCCAGCGCCGGTCGATGATCAGCGATGCGGGCGCCGGGTCGCCTGCACGCGCGCGCGCCGCCAGGCACGCCACCACATCGGGCGTGTACACGATGTCACAATAGGAAAAGAAGAAGCCGCCCGGCAGGCGATCCGCCGCGCACAGCAGTGACGCCAGGATGTTGTTCTGCGGCCAGTCGGGGTTGTCGATGAAATCCAGGACCGCGCGTCCTCCGTCGATGCGATCGCCCAGATAGCCGCGCACCACCACGACGTCGGAGAGGCCCGCCGCCGCCAACGAGCGCAGTTGCCAGTGCAGGATGGGCTGGCCCGCCACGCGGACCATGCACTTGGGAATGCCGTCGGTTTCTGCGCCCAGGCGCCGGCCGCGGCCAGCCGCCACGATGATGACTTTGTCGCTCCTCACGCCGTTCTCTTACCCAGCTTGCGCAGGACCGCAAGAATCGTGCGACCGGCATAGGCAGCGTTGATGGCCAGGTACACGTGCAGAAAAAGATCCAGGCGATTGGCGGCGGCCACAAGCACCAGATAGCTCGGGTAATGAATGATCAATCGGCCCAAAGCTTCCACCACACCCATCACCCTGGCCACAAGCGAACGCGGTGGGGCCGGAGCCGGCACGGTTCCCGCCAAACCATCTCCGTAGTCGCCGGCCATCTGCGGCCGGGGCGCACCGGTGGCACACAGGTACTCGGGCCGGCGCACGAACGTGGTCAGGCTGATGGCCGAGGCCACCACCACCAGTCCGGCCAGCGCCTCGACCAACCACTGCGTGCGGCCATCGGCACGCCACAGCCGCGCGCCCGAGGCTGCCACCAGCATGAAAGCCTTCAGCTCGTCCATCAGGAAATCCAGGTGCGCGCCCACCGGCGACGAGGTTCCTCGCAGCCGAGCCAGCTGGCCGTCCACGCAGTCGAGGACATAGGACAGCTCGAGCACGGCGACCGCGATGAGCAGGCCGGTCCATCCGGGCAGGCCGACCAAAAGAGCTGCGGATGCAACGAAAACCGCCAGCGAGGCGAAAGTTACCTGATTCGGGGCGACACGAGTCTTGGCAACCGGGACCAGCAGGACCGCGGCCAGCGGCCGCGCCACCAGACGATTCCACAGGATGTCTTTGGGCTTCTTCGTGCGCCGGTATGAATCGGCAATCTGTGAGAACAAGCTCACGGCAGCCCAGTAAAGCGCTCCACGGTTGGAGCGCCAAGAATAATCTACGGTAGCGGCAACCCGTAGTAGGCGGAGTAGGCCACCACGATTGCCGCACCCAGCACGACGCCGAGGAGCACGTGCACCAGCAAGGGCCAGTCGGCCAGCCCGCGCGGCGCGCGTCGCTTGCCCGGGCGAACCCGCGGGCCCTCGATATCGACTGACAGGCCATCAGGCTGGACAGAAGCGGGTCCCTTGATCCGCTGGGTCGGCTGGCCCTCTGACTGCGGCCGCAGCGAAACCGGTGTCGGGGTGGACTGCGCCAGCGACCCCATGATGACAGGCTGCTGCGGCGGAGGGGTGTCCACGAAGGCGGCCGGATCCTGCATGTCCTCCGACAGCTCGACACCAAAGGGCCGTTCCTCGGTTCCGTGCACCGGCGTCGCAGGGCGCCTTATCTCGCCCGAAATGTGATTCTGCGCCGACGGGGCCATGTGCGCTGCCGTGGTCGATTCTCCGCGAATCGCGGAAGCTGCTGGCGACTCGGCCGGCTTTGAGGGGCGCGGGCGCGAAGTCGCCTCGGGCCTTTTACCAACCGCTGCAGATGCAGCTTGGGTGGAAGGCGGCGTGGCCAGCGCAGGCGCCGTACGCCGAACCGGCGCCGCCGGCGCGCCAGCCGCGAGCGAGTCTGGCGCAGAAGCCTGAGGCGGATTTCCTGCCGAGCCTTGCGAGGCCGTCGGAGGGGCGGCCGGGGCCTTGGCTGCCGGAGGGGACATCGATCGAGCAGGGATCTGTGCCCCAGAGGTCCTGGCCGCGAGCGATGGGAGTGCCGCCTGCGACGAGGCGCCGGCTGCTCGCGCATCGCGGGCCACCGGTGTGGCGACCGGAGGTACGACCAGGGGTGCCTGTGTCACGCGGGCAGGGATGCGAGCCAAGGGTTGTTTCGCAACCGCCGCAGGCGGTGCGGGCGTCACCTCGGTCCCGATGGGCGCGGGCGCCGCCGGCCCAGCAGGCCGCGTGGTTCCTCCAGCCTGCGCCGCAATGGCCGGGCTCGACAGGGGGCGGGCCGGGGACACCTCCAGGGCCGTTGCTGCCGTGACAGGTGCCTGCGCGGTGCGGGCCTGCGCCGGGGCGGTCGGCGGTACCGATGACGGGGCGGTTTTGCTGATCGGCGGGGACAGAAGCGGAAAGGCGGAGGCCGGAGCAGATGGGGCCGGTCGTGGTTCCGTCGCTTGCGCGGGTCGCGCCGGCGCGGCTTCGGCGACCCGCGGCTGCAGCCCGGGCAGGGGTGAGCCCGGCGGCACCTTGGGACCGCCTTGTCCCGTCGACTGCAGCGCGCCGGCGGCACGAGCGGGCGTGCTCGTCTTGACGGCGTCGACGGTAATGAAGGGATCGGTCTTGCGCCGCACTCGCGCTCCCGCCGGCGGCTGCGCGGGTCGCGCCGGCGCGCCAGCACCGACCACCGCCATCGAAGCCGAGCTGCGTTTGGAGATCGCGGGCACAGGCGGTGTCACGGGCGGGGGCAGGACGATCTCGAAGAACCCCTCCTTCCAGCCCATGACTTCGGGCAGTCGTTCAGGAGTATCACTGCCGCCGACCGTGGTCCCGACCAACTCGCCCCGGCGATAGCTGATGCGAGCTTCCTCCTCGCCACGCCACACCTCGATCGCGCAGGTCAGCACGTACTGCTCGCAGTAGCGCATGATCTCGACCAGCGGCCGCTGGGCCAGGTTCCCCTCGGCAGGGCCGGGCTTCGCCAGCGATCCGGTTTCTGGGTCGGGCAAGCGAGTGTCGATCGCGAAACGGGCGCTGGCCACCCGCTGCAGGGCGGAGACCGCCTCCGGGCCTCGTTCTGCGCCGGCAAACGCGTCGCTGACTCCGCCGGCCAGCAGGTGCACCTCGCCCGCCGGTGCAGCCCCCGGGCCAGGTGCGAACACCTGGATGCGCGCGGGCAGGGCCGCTGCCGAGAGCACACTCATCAGTTCACTGAGCGTGCCGCCTGCCCACTCGGTGATGCGTTCGCCTGACGGCCCGTTCATGCTTCTGACCCCACGCTAGGAATCGACGCCAGGGCCGGACTCCTGAGCCGACGCATCGGCGGGCGTAGCCTCGAAGCCAGGCTCGACCGCGTCATCGGCCGTGCCGGTGTCTGCTGCCGCTTGGCCGGAGGAGATCGCGGCGTCAGGGATCTGGTAGTCGGTCCCGGCATCCGTGCCGAAGTTCTGATCGCGCCGATGCGAGGATGAGCAGCCGCCGAGCGCGGGGAGAGCAGCCAGGAACGCGAGCCCGAGCATGACCAGCAAGCGGGGCAGCATGGGCGGGACGCTAGCAAGCAGCTTGCGCCACCGCAAGGGTCGATGCTCAGGATCCTCTAGCGCACGATGCTCGCCTCGACCACGAAGTCCAGATCGGGGAAATCGCGCGCCAGGTAGGCGTTGCCTTCGGTCTGCATGCGGCCCTGGTTGGGGCCCCTGCCCTGGGGTGCGCCCTCCCCATAGCCGCCGAACAGCCCGTCGACCACTTCCATACCGCTTGCCACCTTGCCAAAGGGGGCAAATCCCATCCCGTCGAGCTGGGTGTTGTCCGCGTAGTTGATGAAGACCTGGGTAGTCCGCGTGTTGGGCCCCGCGGTGGCAAAGGTGATGAAGCCACGCTTGTTGGATTGCTTGACCGGATCGTCAGGGATGCTGGCGTTGCGCCAGACTGCGTTCACCTCGCCCTGACCGTGGATACCCCACTGCACCATGAAGCCCTTGATCACGCGAAAGAAGCGAACGTCGTTGAAGTAGCCGTTCTTGACCAGATTGAAGAATCGGTCCGCACCCTGCGGCGCCCAATCCCTCTGCACCTCGACCACGAAGCTGCCCTTCGAGGTGGTGAACTTGGCTCGATATGTCGCCGGTGCCTGCTCTTTGAAAGCATCGACCTTGAGAAGCGACGGCTTATCCACCGGCGCGCTGGGCGCAGGCGGCGCCGCCACTGGTTGCGCGATCTGTGTGGGTGGCTCCCCGGCTGGCTTCTTGCAACCCAGGCTGGCCAGAGCAGCCAAGACGAACGTGCAAGGAACAAGTGGTTTGATCATGCGGCCGAGCATACCGCAGGGCAGGGGTTTGTGAATGGGGAGTCGCAACTCACGAGCCCGGCGTCCGACAACCCTTGTCGGGGCACTGTTTGCCACCTCAAGCGATCTGTCACGCGCCCAAAATCAACGGCGCTCGTTGCTACGAGCGCCACCGACCTGAAGAGACATTCTCGGACATTCAGAGACCTGATGACATATGGAGAAAAGCGGGTTCGTTTGTCCTATGGTCCCGCCTGCCGCGCGTGGGGTCACCACAGTGGTTGACCTGATAGGTGCTCGCGGGTCCTAATTCATGCACATGTCCTCTGCAGCGGAACCCGACTGGCAGCGCCGCGCGATCGAGCGGGCCAAGGAACTGGACCATGAGCACCGGCGGAGGCCGCGCAGCCTGTGGCAGTCGGGGGCCGGCTTGGCCCTGTCTCTGCGTTTTCTGCGCACCGCTGCCCGACAGCTTGTGACCGTCCCGCGCCGGCCCGAGCCGCGGCGGGTGGAGCATCCGGGTCCCGGTCAGATCGCCGTCACCTTTGTCGGTCACGCCACGGTCATGCTGACCACGCCACTCGCGCGCGTGCTCACCGACCCCTATTTCGGCGATTTCTTTCTCGGCCTGCGCCGGGCCGAGGCGGCTTGCCTGCATCCGACCGATGCGGCCGACGTGAATTTGATCCTCATCTCGCACGCGCACCGGGATCGTCTGGACCTGGCCAGCCTGCGGCGTCTGCGCGGGCGAGCCGCAGTGCTGGTCCCGCCCCGCTGCGCATCCCTGGTGGATGGCCTGGGCTTTGGCCGCGTGGTGGAGCTGGCGCCGGGCAAGAGTTTCGAGTTCGCGGATGTCGAGGTGACCGCGGTGGCGGCGCGACACGAGGGCGTGCGCGGGATTTTCGACCGGGCCTGGCGCGGCGCCTGCGGGTACCTCGTGCGTTCGGCCGGAGCCAACGTGTATTTCGCAGGAGGCACTGCCTATTTTTCCGGTTTCGAGGAGATCGGCCGGCGTCTGCACCCGGACGTAGCGCTGTTGCCGGTGGCCGGGTACGAGCCGCCCGCCTTGCGCGAGAGCAACATGTCGCCCCTCGACGCTGTGCAAGCCTTCACGGATCTAGGAGCCAAGCTGCTCGTTCCCGTCGGACACGGATCGTTCCCGCTCAGCTACGAGCCGCTCGACGAGCCCCTGCGTTGGCTCAGACAGATCTGCGCTGATCGCGGCATTTTGGGCCAACTCGCCGTGCTTGGACATGGCGAAACCTGTCTGGTGCGGGGAGTACCGGAGGCATAGCCTTTGTTTCGGCGCACTGCTAGAGTGCGCCCGCTGCAAGGGTCAGCCCCGAAAAAGATTGAGCCATGAGCTTCGTGGAAAGATTGCGCCGGGTTCCACCCGGCTGGTGGGTGGCGCTGTTCGCGATTGCGCTGATCCTGCCCCGCCTTGGTTCGTTCGGGTTCTGGGATCCGTGGGAGCTCAAGCTGGCGGAGCGTGCGCGCGACATCGCCCGTTCTGAATCTCTCTTCGACGTGACGGTCAACCGTCGCTTCACCGCCGCGCCGCCGCTCGACTTGGCCGGCAACGCGCTCGGCATGCGGATCTTTGGCGTGGGCGAATTCGGCGGCCGCATCTCGGATGGCCTTTTCGGCATCCTGGCCATTCTCGCGGTGTATTGGGCGGGCATCGGCCTCTTTCGTCGGCGCGCGGCCGTGCTCGGCGCCCTGGCGCTTGGCTCGATGCCCCTCTTCCTGCTCGAAGCGCGGCAACTCACATCGGACATGCCGCTGGTGGCCGGTCTGGCGCTCGCCATGGGCGGGCTCGGCCGCTACGCCTGGCCGGCCGAAGGCGTGCGTCGGCTGCGCGACCTGCTTGTCGCTGGCGTTGGCCTGGTCATCGGCTTGTTCTCGGGCGGGGCGCTTCTCGGCGTGGCGCTGCCCTGCCTGGCGTTCAGCTTCGCCATCTTCGCGGGGTGGGGCCTGCGGCCGCGGCCTGCCGATGATCCAGCGGCCAGCAAGCTCACCTCGCCTGGGTTGGGAACTCATCTGCCCGCTGGCTCCAGCCTGGGCGCCAGCCTGCGTTCACCCGGGGTGCAGGGCGGCGTTGCGCTGATTGTGGCCGCCCTGACCGGTGTGCTGCTTCTCGCGATCACCATGACCAGGGCCAACGTGGCCGGTCAGTATTCCTTGCTGCTCGGTGGGGTTCCGCGCAGCGGGGCTCCCAGCGCAACCTTCGATACCATCATCCGCCAGCTTGGGTTCGGGTTGTTCCCCTGGAGCGCGCTGGCCATCTTCGCGCTGGGCCGGCCGCTCATCCGTCTGGGCGGGGGCGACGAGCCGGATGGCGATCGCCTGGCGTTTGGCCAGCTCTATCTCCTCATCTTCGCGGCGTTCGGCTTCGCCCTTTCCACGGTGTTCGTGCTCATGTGCGGCGAAGCGCGCTTCTGTGCCCTGGCACCGGTGGCGCTGGCCGTCGGTGCCCTGCTCGATGAGGCACTGGAGGGCGACCGCGCGGAACCCGTGCTGGGGCTGCTGGTGGCGACCGGCACCATGGTGGTCGCGCGCGATCTGGTGCTGGCGCCTGAAGATTTGGTCTCGGTCCACACCCTGAACAAGGTCCAGTGGCCGGCCAAGCTCAAGCTCGGGTGGCTCTTCCTGGCCACCGGTCTGCTGGTTGGCGCTGGACTGTACACCGGGCTGGCTACCCGAGGTCGCGCTCTGGGACGCGTGGCCCTGCGCGACCTGGGAAATGCGCGGCGTTGGCACCGATGGTTTGAGAAGGCCGTGGTCGAGATCGGCCGCTGGGGTATCCAGGCCGCCGTCGTGGTGGCGGTGCTCTTCGCCCTGGCGCTGAGCCAGCTGATCGTGCCCAAGGTCTCCGGCGACCTGTCGTTCAAACCGCCGCTGGAATCGTATTCGCATCTGGCCCGGCACGGCGAGCCCATCGGCCGGTACAAGGTCGAGGGCGAAGGCGCGAAATTCTACAGCGAGCGCGAGATGACGGACTTGCCTACGCAAAACCGCGTGGTCGAGTTTCTGCAGGGGAGAGATCGGGTGTTCGCTCTCGTGCCGGGGAGCGAGCTGGCGGCCCTGGATGCGGCGCTCAAGTCTGCGCGGGTGGCCTACGCGGTCGTGGACGCTCGCTCCTCGCGCTTTCTCTTGCTGACCAACCGCTTGGAGCAAGGCGAGCACGACAGCAATCCGCTGAAACAGGATGTGTGGATGGCGCCCCGGCCACCCCAGCCTGTGATCGAGCCCGGCGCTACAGAGCCGTCCCGCTACGAATGGTTCGACCCGAAGCCGCCTTGGCAGTGGCGCGTTCCGGCCAGTGTCACCTTTGCCAACGCCATCGAGCTGGTGGGCGCCGAGTTTCCCGCCGTGGTGCGCCGGCCCGGCACCATCCGGCTGTCGCTTTTCTTCCGCGTGGACAAGAAGCCCCCGGCAGGATTCCATATCTTCGTGCACTTCGATATTCCCGGCGAGCCGCGGCTCATCGGGGATCACCTCCCGCTCAACGGCGCCTTTGCCACCGAGTACTGGCTGCCCGGCGAGTACATTCGCGACACCTACGACGTGGAGGTTCCGCTCATGACCACTCCCGCGGGAACCTACACCCTCTACATCGGCTTTTGGCCCGGGGGCGAAGGCAAGCGGCTCAAGATCACGGCCGGCAGCAACGACGGTGGCGACCGGACCCGGCTGGGAACTATCGAGATCAAGTAGCCATGCCCAGCAAAGATCGTCGCAAGCGTGTCGTGCCGGTCGGCAGCGAGCGGCGCACCGGGCGTGAACGGCGTGAGCACCAGCGCGTGCTGGTGTCGATGGAAGTCGACTACCGCTGCGACAACACGTTCCTCTTTGCGTACATCACCGACCTGTCCGCCATGGGAATCTTCATCCAGACCAGCAACCCCATGCCGCCGGGCACCCTGCTGAACCTGCACTTCCGGCCCCCGGGCGGCGGCCCACAGATCGATGTCGAGGGACGAGTCATCTGGGTCAACCCCCCGCGCAAACAAGGCAGCATCAACCCCGGCATGGGCGTCCAGTTCGTGGACCTGACGCCGGCGCAGCGGGAGCAGATCAAGGCTCTGGTGCGGACCTTCGCCTACTTGAGCGACGACGAGGATCAGGTCCGCGGGAATAGCTGAGACAGCCTGAGTCCCGCACGGGCCGGAGCGAGGCCGACACGGAAAGTTGACATAATCCGGGACGCCCCCAACACTCGCAACATGCGGTCTGCGCGACGAGTGATCACCCGCCAGAGGCGTCGGATTCTGCCCCAGCAATCTCGGCTGATCGCGTGGGGAGCCGGCGAGCTCCCCCTGCGGGGACTTCGGGACGGCCCGCCACCCTGCCCACCCCGCGCGTTTCGCGCGCGCCCTCGTTGCTCGCCGCGGACCATCGCGGGAGAGTATGGCGAGGCCGAGCGAAGCGAGCGGTGGGTGGTGGCAGGTGGGGGGCCGAAGGGCGAAGCGAACCCTCCCAGGGTTCCCATGTCAACGATACCGCGAACTGTGGCGGCCCTGCGGCACGGTCGCAAGCTGCTCACCGACATCGAGGGACAGCTCGGCAGCTTGCTGGTCAGGCTGCGTCAGCCACAGCCTTGCATCGACCCTGGCGCTGTTGACCGGCTCACCGGCGCCACGGCCCAGGCCGGCCGCGCCATGGCGGCGTTGGACGGTCTGCGCTGCTTGCGATGAAGAGACTCCGCTAGGCGGCCGTCCCCGACAGGTAGGTTGTGTTGGACGAGACAGGCACGGTAAGCAGAAAGAAGGCCGGGCTGGTCGAGCCCGTGGTGACCTTCCTGGTGGCCACTGCTCTGGCGGCGGGCCTGTTCTGGCTGGCGCGAGGCGTGCATTTCGTGGCCGAGATTCTCCACGGCGCGATTGCCCTGATCTTCCTGCTCGGGCCTTCGTATGCGGCACGCATCACCGGCCGGCCCTTCGACTATCGGGCAGCTGGTCTCGGCCTGACGCCAGTCAAACTGAACCTGCGCATCCTGGCCCTGGCGCTGGTCTCCACCTGGCCGGTCTTCTTCGGGGGCTTTCTCCTCTACTACGGCTTGCTCTGTTCGAGCAGCGCGCCCGCCTGGGCCCAGCATCTGACCGGTGTTCTTTCGCCCATCTGCCCGGGCTGGCTCGGCCTCCGTGAATCTTCCTTGCACCTTCCCGCCGGCTTTGCCCTGCTGGCGCTCTCGCAGATCCTGGTGGTGGCGCTGCCCGAGGAGGTCTTCTTCCGCGGTTACCTGATGTCGCGCTTGGAAGAACGCTGGCCCTCGCGACGCCATCTATGGGGCGCCTCTGTGGGCTGGCCCCTGCTGATCTCCAGTGCGCTGTTTGGCCTGGGCCATTTCCTGGTGGACTTCCAGCCCGCGCGCCTGGCCGTGATGGTGCCGGCCCTGGTCTTCGGGTGGATGCGACAGCGAACCGGCTCACTAGCCCCAGCCGCCGTGTTCCACGCCCTGTGCAACTTGTTCTCGGAGGTCCTGCACGAAAGCTTCTTCGGATAGCAACTTCCTCTCGCGAATGCCGACAACCAGAGCATGTCGCGGAGCTGCGTGCTCACTCTCATGTTCATGCTCGGGCTGGTCCCGCCGGCGCGCGCGCAAAAGGCGTCCCTGGAGGGCGTGGTCAACGTCAACACCGCCTCGCCCGAAGAACTGCGCCTGTTGCCTGGCGTCGGTCCCGCGCGCATCCGCAACATCCTAGCGTCTCGCCACAAGCATCCCTTCCGCACCGTCGAGGAGCTGGCGCGTATCAAGGGCATCGGTCGCAAGATGGTGCGGCACTTGCGCGTCCACCTGGCGGTGAACGGTCCCACCACGGCGCAGAAGATCATCCGTCCGGTCTCGCCGGTGGTGGCTCCGCCCGCCCCACCCGTGCAGCCGGCACGTCCTCAGCCGCGGCCCGTGTCCGGTCAACGTCCCCCGCCGCGCAAGGGCGAGCCCGCCCATCAGGCCGCTGCCAACAGCCGGGGAAGCTCTTGCCTGCCTCCGCCCTGAAAACGAGGCCAGTTCGGGCGAGCCCTCCAGCATCCTGGCCAGCGCTGGGCAAAACCCGCTCAGTGGATCTTGGCCATTGCCAGCAGACCGGCCACAACCAGCACCACCGACACCAGCAGCTTGACGTAGTACACGTAGCAGGTGCGGGTGGTGCCCGAGGTTTGCAGCGCAAGCAACTCGACATAGGGCGTGGGCGCGCGGCGGTACCAGCCCTTGGCCACGACCTCTGCGCCCTGCAACTCGCCTCGGCGGAGCAGGCCGAACAAGAACTCCCAGATACGCAGGGGTTGGCGATAGTCGAGGAAGATGATCCCGGTATGATCTCGGATGACGAAATCTTCGCTCCAGATCAGGCCGGGCACGCCGCGGCCGATCACCGTGCCGCGCAGGGTGCAGGGCACGCCGCGCACCGCTGAAACCTTCACCTTCTTCAGCAGTCCGGCCACGTTCAGCGACGGGAAATCGCCTGATGAGTAGCTGAACCAGGTCTTGACCAGCATGCCCGCGCCCAAACCGGCCAGGCCCAGCCAGTACAGGCGCGGCTGGCCCGCGGCCAGGCCCGCGGCTAGGCCGGCCAAACCAAGGATGAAGGGCAGAAACATCACCAGCACGTCGACCAAGAACTCATCCCAGTAGGATTCGGGCTGCTTCTCGTCGAACAGCACCATGGGCGCGATATTCATACCGGCCGCCTGGCGCGACAGGAAGTCGAGCCGGTTGGCGATGAGCGGGTGGGTCGAGTGCAACTCGTAGAACTTGGCCCAGGGGTTCCACAGATCCCAGCGCATGGCACCCTTGAGGTGGTCGGGGTTCAGGTTGGCGCCGCCCGCAGCCACCGCCGACATGGTGAACGCGCGGGCCGCGTTGCCGTCGAAGATACCCAGCGCGCCCAGCGATTCCACGCCCGGCCGGCGCGCGCCCGTGTCCTCGCCACCGGCGCGGGCCTTCTGCTTGCCCTGGCTGGCCAGGCCGTAGCCGATCTTGACCAGGGCGCTGGCCAGCAGATTCGGGTTGCCGGTGACCCGGCCGGAGAAGTTGTCGGCGCGGTACTCGCGCGTGCGCGACAGCCAGAGTACCAGATACTCGGACACGATGTAGACGAGGTACGCGCCGATGGCGATGCCAATGCGCGCACCGGCCGACTTGCCACGCGAGCGCATCCCGATCAGCGTTCGGTACAGGTAGTAGGCAATCAGCGGCACCAGCTGCGCCGCGGTCATGATCAGCATGTCCCACTGGACCGCGTGTCCAATCTCGTGCGCCACCACCGCCTCGACCTCCTCGTCCTGCAACAGGTCGTACAGTCCTTCGGTGATCACGATGCGGGCGTTGTTGGGCGTATGTCCGTAGGTGAAGGCGTTGGGCGCGCCGTCGTGAATGACGCCGATGCGAGGGAACTTCATGCCCTGCTCGCGACACACGCGCTCGATGAACTGGCGCAGCCAGGGGGGCAACGATTGCGGGTCAACCCAGCTCGCGCTGTAGAACCAGTCGATCGAGATGTCCATGATCCACGGACCGAAGAGGAACTGCAGCGTGACCACCACGACGCCGATCAGCACGGCGAAACCGGCCGGGATACGGCCGGTCTCGACCACGGCGATGAGCAGTGCACCCAGCAACGCGTACATCACGACCAGCAGACTGATCGAGCGCACGAACAAATTGGGCAGCGGCTTCATCCCGGCTGCGTAGGCCGCCAGTTGCGCGCGTGAGATGGAGCCGTCGGCGTTGCGCTCGACGGTCGAGCGGGTCGCGGCCTGGTCGACCGCGAGATTGAGATTGGCATCGCCGGCCGCCACCACCTGCTGCAGTTCGCCCTTGTCCAGCCACAGGCCACCCGTGTCGCTGCACATGTCGAGCTCGACGCCGAACACGCTCAGGCGCTGCATGGGCTGGCCAGTGGCCGGGCTGGCCAGGTTTCCCGGGCGCGCCGCCTTTTCGGCCCGTTGCAATTCCACGATGAGCGCCTTGGCCGAGCGGGCGAAATAGAAGATCTCTCCTTTGTCCAGCCACACCCCGCCGCAGCTCCGGCAGTGGTCGACCTCCACCCCCTGCTTGGTGAGGGCCGCGACCAAGGGCTGGCCCGCGCAGCGGGGACAGGTCATCGATCTCGACTTGTTCTCCATCGTGGTTCCCCCGGCGAAACGACAACCGTCGCATTGTTCCACGCGCCCTCCGGGCACACAAGGCAGGGGCCAGTCTGGGCGCTGCACCCTGCGAGACGTGTCGGGGTCGAGCCTGTGAGTGGACCAAGGATCTCCTGGTTGGGCCGGCGTGACTGGCCCAACTGACAGCGGCCTGGGCGGGGCGCGATGGCGTAGACTGCGTGCCATGTTCGCGACAGGCCCTTCAGCACGCGGCGGCGGCTGGCTCCGCTTGGCGAACCCGCTGCGGTGGTTTCGCCGGCGTGGCGAGACCGGGAGCGATGCCTGTCCCACGCGTCGGGGGCCCGATAACCCGCTGGCAATCGCTTGCGCAATGCTGGTCGGGTTTCTCGCCTTGCTCTACGCGCCCCTGTTCTTCGGTCGGGTGCTTTACCAGCGGGACCTGTCGTGGTGGATCCTCCCGGCACGGGCCTTCGTTCGCAATGCGCTCGCCGGCGGCTACGCGCCGATGTGGAATCCCTTTGTCGGACTGGGTTTGCCCGTCTTGGCCAATCCGCTCTTCGGCCTCTTCTATCCGCCCAATCTGCTCCACCTGGTCGGCCCGCTGGCGTGGATGGTGACCGCGGTTCTCTGGCTGCATCTCGTGTTCGGCGCAGTCGGAATGTTGCTGCTGGCCCGACGATTCGTCTCACATCCCGTCGCTGCGCTGCTGGCCGGGCTGGCCTGGGCGGCCAGCGGCTTTGCCACATCGATGTGGACATTCGGCATCCAGATTGCGGCCTACGCGTGGACGCCCTGGTGCGGAATCGGCTTCATCGCGCTGCTTCGGGCCTTCGACGATCCCGGCCGCAGCCGAGCCGGCGCCCTGCTGCGCGGCGCCCTGCCCGTGGCAGCCGCACTGTTACTCGGCGATCCCTTTCTCGCCATTCTCAATGTGGGCTTTGGCCTGGCGGTGACGCTGGTCTGGCGGTACGGCCAGCCCGCCGATCATCCCGCCGTGGCCAGCTTCGCGCCAGGGCGCGTGGTGGCGGGAGCGCTCGCGGGAGTGCTGATCCTGGCAGTGGCGCTGGCCGCGGTTTCGTGGCTGCCCACGGCGTGGAATCTGTCCGGTACCGAGCGGAACCAGGCCCTGCTCTCGTCGGTGGCGGAGCAGGCCTCGTTGCATCCATTGCGCACCTTGGAACTGGTGGCCGCCGACAGCATGCGCGCTGCTTTCGAGTTGCAGCCCGAGCGCGTCGGCAGAATGCTGGGTGGCTTGCAGCCGCTCACCACCAGCGTGTACGCCGGTGGTTCGGTCCTCGCATTGGCGCTGCTTGCGTTCGGCCGGCGGCGCAGGCAGGCGTGGATCCTCGCTGGCCTGGCGGGACTGGCATGGCTGCTCGCCATGGGCCACTACACGCCGGTACACCAGGCGCTGCGCAGGCTGGTGCCACCGCTGGCGTTCATGCGCTACCCGGAGAAGTATCTGGTGCTGCTCTTTGGGTTCATCGCGCTGCTCGCGGCCATGGGCGCGCAGCGCTTCCTCGAGCAGCAGCAGCGCCGGAGTATTTGGAAGCGGGTGGCAGGGTTGCTTGTGTTCGAGGCGCTGCTCTTTCCGCTCGCGCTGTGGGTGCTGCCGCGCGACCTGGTGCCGGCTGCCTGGCGCGGTCTGGCCCAGGGACTCTTGGCCACATTGTTGGTCGGGCTGCTGACCACGCTTCGCCCTGGCTGGCCAGCGGTGGTGCTGCTGGTGGCGACTATCGCCGTCGATCTCGGGCTGGGCGCGTTCCCCCTTTTGCGCTGGTCGACGGCGCAGCGGCTGGCCGAAAAGCCGCCCATGGCTGTCGCCATCTTGGACACCGCCGCGCGTGCGCCTGCACCCCCGAGGCTGTACCGCTCGCCCAGGCTGTCCGAGACGATGCGGCGCTATCTTCCGCGCGACCAGCCGGTCACCAGCGTCACTTTGCACGACAACTTCTCCGTGATCTTCGGCATCGCGATCCTTCCCGGCTACGACGCCGCACTGTCACCCGCCCTCGGCCGACTGCTCTCCATGGGCCGAAATCAGACGCTACGTCTCATCGGCGCCGAATTCGCCCTGCTGCCCATGGACGATCCAGCGCGCAACCTGCCCGCGCGTCCCGAACTCGAGCCGCTGCTCGATCCAGTGCCAGGCGCGCGCCTCTACCGGGTGCCCAACGTGTTGCCCCGGGTGTACCTAGCGCCCGAGGCCGTGGTGGCGGACGACAACCAGGCTCTGCGCGAAGTCGCCGAACCGCCGGTGCTCGACGGTCGGCGGGTCATCCTGGCACCGGGATCTGGTGCCCAGGCGCGGGTTCCGACCCCCGCGACGCGTGGCAACTGCTCACTCGAAGCTTTCGCGCCGGCGAACATCGAAGCGACCTGCGAGGGCGAAAGCGCGGGATTCGCAGTCTTCCTCGAACAGCACGCGTCGGGATGGACCGCGACCGTCGACGGGATGCCGGCGCCCGTGCTGCGAGCGAATCTGGTCATGCGCGCGGTGCCGGTGACGGCCGGACGTCACCGGATCGCACTTCGCTACTGGCCCGATGGGCTCGCCGCAGGCCTGGGTGTTTCCGCAGCGGGTCTCGCTGCTTGCCTCGTGTTCCTGCTCGCGCCTCGACTCCGCGGTCGCCGGCGGGGCAGCCCTTTGGCCGGTACGTGACCTCCTCAATCGTGGATGGCCACCGCAGATCCTGCGGGCCTGCGCCCGGATCTCCAAGAAACGGGTGCTTGCCCCCTGCGGTCGGGCAGTGTTAGTCGGATGGACGTGACCACGATCTCGGTTCCGCTCGGCCCAAGGAGCTACGACGTCTGCATCGCGCCCGCAGACGCGACCGACACGGCGAAGAAGATCGCCGCGGCACTGGGCAAGCCCACCGGGGTGGCCGCGCTGGTGGACAGCCGGCTAGGCCAGCTATCGCCGCGCGTGCAGCCGTTGATCGACGCTCTTGCCGCACACCTGCCCGGCGTCCGGCGCCTGGATCTTCCAGCCGGTGAATCTTGCAAGAGCCTCGCGGCCATCGAGCACACCTGTGGTTGGCTGGCCGACAACGGCTACGATCGCGGCGCTGCTCTGGTGGGCATCGGGGGCGGCGCCACCAGCGACCACACCGGCTTTGCCGCTTCCATCTACCTGCGCGGGATCGCGTACGCCACTTGCCCCACCACCTTGCTGGCCATGGTGGACGCATCGGTGGGGGGAAAAACCGGGGTGGACATCGCCGCGGGCAAGAATCTGGTCGGCGCCTTTCACCAGCCGCGCGCAGTAGTGGCCGATCCAGCGTTCCTCGATTCGTTGCCTAGCCGCGAGATCGCGGCCGGGATGGCCGAGGCGGTCAAGGCCGGGCTCATCGCCGACCCAGCCCTGCTCGACACGCTGGAGGCGCAGGCCGGCGCGGCCATTCCAGCCGCCGCGCTGGCGAAGATCATCGAGGCTGCGGTGCGGGTCAAGGTGGACGTGGTGGTTGCCGACGAGCGCGAGAGCGGCCGGCGCGCGATCCTGAACTTCGGGCACACCGTCGGCCACGCCATCGAGGCAGCATCCGCCTTCCAGCTTCTGCACGGCGAGGCCGTCTCGCTCGGGATGATTGCGGCTCTAGCCCTGGGTGTCGCTTGCGGCGTGACCGAACCCGGTCTGCTCGCGCGCACGACAGCGCTGCTGGCGCGTCTAGGTCTGCCGGTGGACGTGAAGCACCGGCTTACCGCGGATGTGCTCGACCGCGTGGAAGTCGACAAGAAGCGCGTATCCGACACCGTCCGATTCGTCCTGGTACCGTGTCCCGGCCAAGTCATCATCCAGGGAATCGCCCTGGACGAGCTGAAGCGGCAGCTTGTTGCTGCAGTGTAGCATCGCGTTTGCCACTCGCGCCATGCAGAAAGTAGTCGTCAAACCTACATGTAATACAATCGGCTGTATGACACTGCGCGGTTTCAGTCAAGTCTCCTTCATCGGCCTCTTGCTTCTGGCTGTTCAAGGCTGCGCAACCACCACGACTGAAACCTGGCAAGTCCGGCCGCCGGTCGTGCGCGCATCGTCGAGCGGACCGCCGCCAGGTCTGTTCGGCCAGAGACGGCGTGCCGGGCCCGATCACTCGAACACAGCGGTGGGCGTGGTGGAACGGTCGCTGCACGAGCGCGGAATCCGTTTCGGCACCGACGGTACGGCCGCCTCTCTGTATCAGTTCCTGCACGCGCAGTATCCCGAGGTCCAGGCCAGCGAGGCACGTGCCGGCGACGTGCTGTTCTTCGACCTGGGCGATGGTTCGGGCTGTGGCGGCCACACCGGTCTGGTCGACCTGGTCGACAGCGGGGGTCGGCTCATCTTTCTCGAATGGCGCGACGGCGGCGCCCGCCGCAGTTACGTCCATCCCGGCCAGCCGCACACCAGGCGCGCTGGAGCGCAAATCATGAACACTTTCCTGCGGGTCAAGCTGCCTGACGATCCCCCATCCGCCCGTTATTTCGCCGGTGAACTCCTGTGTTCGGTGGTGCGGCCGCAGCCGTAAAAAACTTGCCCCCTTTTTCGGTCGGCGCTATCCAACTAGCATGAGCATCGAGGTCGAGCGAGCCACTGTAACCTGCAATGCCTGCGGCGCCCAGGTCACCGAGTTGCGTCGCGGGCGGTGCTGGGCTTGCTACATGAAGTGGGCCGAAATGCGGCCAGTCCCTCGGGGTGCCATCTGCGCTTTGTGCACCGATCGCCGCCGCGAGCACCTGCGCCTGGTCGAGCTGTGCGGGCGCTCGGTTTCGCTCTGTCACCTGTGCGCCGCGCGTGTGCACAAGATGGCCGACGTCCCGCTGACGCTGGACGAGTTGCGCAGTTCACTTCGTCGCGACCGCCGCAAGACCGAGCGTCGCGAGGGCGGTCTCGATCGGCGCGTTTTCCCGCGCGAAAGGCGCGTCGGTGATCGGCGTTCTCCACCGCGGGATCTGGCGCGCAACGCGAGCGGGGCGGGCGAGGCGCTGCCCGACTTCAGCGATCTGGAAATCGTCGTCGGGGACGAGGACATCGAGGAAATCGAGCAGACCCTGGTGCGCGAGCAACCACGGAAATGATGGGCTACCGCCCCGGCAACTCGATCTTCCATTCGCGGCCTTCGCGCGCCAACGACAGCGTGTGGCGATCGCCCGTCGCTGAGTAGACCTCGACCTCGGCGCTGTCCCGGTCGCGGCGCAGAACCCGCGTTCCGGCCGGTTCCCAGGCCGGCGGCGCCCAGCCCACGGACAGGAAGTCTTCCGACTTCATCATCATGCGGCCGCTCAGGCGCCGACTGGTGCTCTGCAGGGATTCGATGCGCGCCCTGGTGGCAGGCCCCAGTCGCTGGAACACGCTGCTGCGATCTCCGGTGCGAGCCGCGGCGATGAACAGTCGCACGGCTCCCTCGGGGTTCTCTGGTCCATCGCCCGCAGAACAGCTGGCGAGAAGCAAGAACGCAACCCAGAGTGCAGCGCGGGACATCGAAGGGTGTCAGTCCTTGGTGCCCATGATGCCCAAGCGCTGGCGCACGCGCGCCATGGTTTCCGCGGCCACGATGCGCGCGCGGCGCGCGCCCTCGGCCAAGATGGTGTCGACCGTCTGGGGGGTTGCCAGAAGTTCTTCACGTCGCGCGCGGATGCGGTGCAGATCCGACTTCACCCCCTCGAAGAGCCATCTCTTGCAGTCGATGCAGCCGATGCCCGCGCTGGTGCAGCCCGCGCGCACTTCGGCCTGGCGCTCGGCCGACGAGAAGAACTTGTGCAAGGTGAAGATGTTGCACTTGTCGGGGTCGCCGGGATCCGTGCGCCGCTTGCGCGCGGGATCCGTCGCGGCGGTGCGCAGCTTGTCCCAGGCCGCCTCGTCGGGATCGCGCAGGGAAATGGTGTTGCCCAGGCTCTTGGACATCTTGGCCTGCCCGTCCAGGCCGAGGATCTTGGGCGTGGACGAGTACAACGCCTCGGGCTCGGCAAAGGTCTGGCCGAAACGCGCATTCCACTTGCGCACGATCTCACGCGCCAACTCCAGGTGCTGGCGCTGGTCCTCGCCCACGGGCACGCGCGTGGCCCCATAGATGAGGATGTCCGCGGCCATCAGGACAGGGTAGGTGAAGATCCCGGCGTTGACGTTGTCCGGGTCTTTCGCAGACTTTTCCTTGAACTGGGTCATGCGCCCGAGCTCGCCAAAAGGCGTGACCGCGGAAAGCGCCCAGGCCAGCTCGGTATGCTCGGGAACCGCGGATTGCACGAAGAGGGTCGACTTCGCAGGATCGATGCCGCAGGCAAGCAGATCCGTGGCCATTTCGTGCACCCGGCGTGGCATCTCAGCGGGTTCAAATGGCTGGGTGATGGCGTGGTAGTCGACCACGCAGAAGAAGCAGCGGTAGTTGTCCTGGAGCGCGACCCAGTTGCGCACGGCTCCCAGATAGTTTCCCAGGTGCAGCTCGCCCGAGGGCTGGATGCCGGAAAAGATGGTTTCACGCGAAGTCGAGGGGCTCATGGTTCACGCCGGTTGTAGTCGGCGTCCCACTGACGGTCAAGGGCGGCAAGCGCAAATCCCAGCGTAGTGGCCGCATGCGATGGCCCAGCCGCGCCGCTCTGCGTGCGCCATCGCGGACGTTGCTCCTTGGTGAATAGAGGACTAGCCTGACAGGTCATACGTGAGGAGGACCACATGAAGCGCGCCGTAGCTTGGGTGCCTATTCTCGCCGGTCTGGCTTTGGCCGGCTGTTTTCCGGCCACCGTAGGCGTGTCCGTACCGGTAGGGCCGGGGCCTGATGAGATGCCTCCCCCTCCGCCTGCCCCACCTCCTGCCTACGCGGAACCCGAAGCGCAGGTGTACGTCGCCAACCAGCCGCCGCCGCCGCCAATGGAATACCCGCCGCCAGCACCGGGGCCTGGCTATGCCTGGATCGGGGGCTACTGGGACTGGACGGGCGCCGATTGGTTCTGGGTTGGCGGCACCTGGACGCCGGCGCGCCCTGGCTACATGTACGTGGGGCCCCGCTACGTGGTGATCGGCGGGCGCCCTGTCTATGAGCGCGGCTACTGGCACGACCGTGAGGGTCGCCGTGACTATTACTACGGGCGACCAGCCAACGCGTATCGTGGATCGCCGCCACCGGGTCGCCCAGGTGTGTACGCCAGTCCGCCGCCAGCGCCTGGTCATCACCCCGGGGCCGTGTACGCCAGTCCGCCGCCGGGGCCTGGCCACCAGCCCGCGTACGGCAGTCCGCCGCCAGGGCCTGGCCACCAGCCCGCGCAGGGCGGCCCAGCCTCACCCGCGCCGTTCGCGCCACATCAGGGCTGGCGAGGCAATTCTACCGGCTCACCACCTCCGCCAGCAGCGCATGCGCCCACAGCGGCTCCATCTCCTCAGCCCAGCCAGACACGCGCCTCACCGCCACCTGCCGGCAAGCCGACCGGCGCGCGGCCTGCGGCGCCTCGTCGAGGCCATGAGAAGGGCGAAAAATAGCGCGGCCAAGACGGGCGCGAGCCCGCGCGCCGGTGCTACGCGAGGTTGCTGTCGGCAAGCGGCGTGAGGCGAGAGCGGCAACCGTCAACGCGAGGCGGACGACTCGGCTCCCAGTCTTCGCGGATTGGTTGGAGCGTATGGTGTCGGCTCCCCAGCGATCTCTTGTTGCAGGGCGTGGAGGGCGTCCTGGCACACCGCCATCGCCTTGCGCTTCTGATCGAGCGAGATGGCGAGCGAGCGTACGTTGGTGTTCTCGCGCGAGAGGGAGAGGATCTGCGCGCGCAACTCGCCGAATCGCGCGTAGCTAGTCCGGGCGGTCGCCAGATCCGAGTCGGCGCGGAGATCAGGTTGCGCGGCCAGGCTGTCGAGCGCCGCGTGCACCTCGCGATCGTCCTTGGCCATCAGGGCCTCCATCTCATCCATCCTTGAGTCGCTCTGCTCGGCGATGTGCGGGGCAAGGCGCGTCTCGAGACGTAAGGCTGCCGCCTGGGCACCCGCCGCGAGCAGGAGCATCTTCTGCGGCGAGGTTGCGTGCTTGGCGAGAAAGCGTGAAAGAGCCGCGTCCATTTCTTTCGCGGCCTCGGCCGCCGGGCCGAACGCCAGCGCGAAAGCCTTGATGTTGGTGTTCCTGACCGCCAAGCCGAGCAGATCGTGGTCGATCCGTTGATATTCGGTGAAGCACTCGGAGAAGCGTGACAGCAGTTCCTTCTCGTTCTGACCGGTACGGACGGAGAGAATCTCGCCCAGTGTCGTGCGCAGGTGCTCGACCTCCGCCGTGGCGGTGCGCGCCTGATCGGCGAAAGCCAGCGAGTCCTGGTCGGTCACGGCCAGAACCGCGCTCTTCTCCGCCTCGGAAGCCGCCGCCAAGGAATAGCGCATGCGTTCGACCAAATCGATCTTTCGCGCCTTGAGTTCGATCTGACGGGCTGGGCTGCGTTGGCTCTGGTAGTGGAGAACCACCAGCACCAAGACCAGCATCGCCGCCGCCCCGGCTCCCATTCGCAGCGAGTCGCTGACTGCGGGCTTGATTTTCACGATATTTCCCTAGTCTGGATTCAGGGGGTCGGGCCAGTTGCGCCGAACTGACGGTCCAGCGCCAAGTTGAGCAGCAGCACGTTCACATGCGGCTCACCGAGGAATCCAAGGTCACGACCCTCGCTGTGGTCGTCGACCACCTGCTTAACCCGGTCGGGCGCTATTCCACGCGCCCTCGCGACGCGCGGGATCTGCCAGGTGGCAGCCTGTGGCGAAATGTGGGGATCGAGGCCGCTGGCCGAGGCTGTGACCAGTTCCACGGGGATCGGACCGGAGGCCTGCGGGTTCTCACGCGCCAGGCGAGTGGCATCGGCCTGCACGCGCTCGCGCAGCTTGACCGAACTCGGGCCGAGGTTCGATCCGCCCGAGGCCAGCGGGTCGTAGCCGTTTCCCGCCGCCGAGGGACGGCCCTGAAAGTACCACGGCTTGCTGAACGACTGGCCGATCAATGTGGACCCAACCAGGTGACCGCCCGAATCGCGAAGCAGGCTTCCCTGCGCGGCGCTGGGGAACAGAACCTGGCCCAGGCCGGTCATCACTAGGGGATACAGCAGTCCGGTGAGAAACAGGGTGACCGCGGTAGCGCGAAGAGCAACGAGGAAGGTTTTCATGGCGGTCTCCTTCAAGTGCGGCCGAAGGCTGCGAGGATCATGTCGACGAGCTTGATGCCGACGAAAGGTGCGACGATTCCGCCCAGCCCATAGATCAGCATCGAGCGCCGGAACAACGCCGCAGCACCCAGTGGCCGGTACTTCACGCCTCGCAAGGCGAGAGGGATGAGCAGGACGATGATGATGGCGTTGAAGATGACCGCGGACAGGATGGCGCTCGACGGTGAGGCCAGGTGCATGATGTTCAGCGGTCCTATCTCGGGATACACACCGGCAAACATTGCGGGCAGGATGGCGAAGTACTTGGCCACGTCGTTGGCTACGGAAAATGTGGTCAGCGCACCCCGGGTCATGAGGAGTTGCTTGCCGACCTCGATCACTTCCAGCAGCTTGGTGGGATTGGAGTCGAGGTCGACCATGTTGCCGGCCTCCTTGGCGGCCTGGGTGCCGGTGTTCATGGCCACGCCCACATCGGCCTGCGCGAGGGCGGGGGCGTCGTTGGTGCCGTCGCCGGTCATGGCGACCAGCTTGCCCTTGGCTTGTTCGTCCTTGATCAGGCGCATCTTGGCCTCGGGCGTGGCCTCGGCCAGAAAGTCGTCCACCCCGGCCTCCTTGGCGATGGCGGCGGCGGTGCGCGGGTTGTCGCCTGTGATCATGACGGTGCGCACGCCCATGGCGCGGAAGCGCGCGAAACGCTCGCGGATGCCGCCCTTTACAACGTCGGTCAGGCGGACCACGCCGAGCACCTTGGCCCCGTCGGACACGGCCAGGGGTGTGCCGCCCTGGTTCGCAACATCGGCGGCGATGCGTTCGAGATCAGGAGGAATGCTGCTGCCCTTGGATTCGACCCACCGCCTGACAGCCTCCACGGCGCCCTTGCGCAGTTGGCGTCCATCGAGATCGCAGCCGCTCATGCGGGTGTGGGCCGAGAAGGGAATGAACTGCGCCCCCAGTTCGCTGATGTCGCGTCCCCGCAGCCGGAACTCCTGTTTGGCCAGCACGACGATGGAGCGCCCCTCGGGCGTTTCGTCGGCCAGGCTGGCCAGTTGCGCCGCATCGGCCAGGGCTTCCGCCGACACGTCGCCGATAGGCAGGAAGGCCGTGGCCATTCGGTTGCCCATGGTGATGGTCCCGGTCTTGTCGAGCAGCAAGACGTCCACGTCGCCCGCGGCCTCGATGGCCCGGCCGCTCATGGCGATCACGTTCTTGCGGATCAAGCGATCCATGCCCGCGATGCCGATGGCCGAGACCAGGCCGCCGATGGTGGTGGGAATCAAGCAGACCAGCAACGCCACGATCACGGTTGGCGAGAGCCGGATGCCGGCGTAGAGCGCGAGCGGAACCAGGGTCACGCAGGCGAACAAGAACACCAGGGTCAGCCCGACCAGGAGAATGTGCAGCGCGATTTCGTTGGGCGTCTTCTGTCGGGCCGCCCCTTCGACCAGGGCAATCATTCGGTCGAGGAAGGTCTCGCCGGGGTTGGACATAATGCGCACCACGATGCGATCCGAGAGCACCTTGGTGCCGCCGGTGACCGACGAGCGATCGCCGCCCGCCTCGCGGATCACCGGGGCTGACTCGCCGGTGATGGCCGACTCGTCCACCGAGGCCACGCCCTCGATCACCTCGCCGTCGCCGGGGATGAGCTGACCAGCCTCGACCACCACACGATCCCCGGCGCGCAGATCAGTGGAGGCCACGCCGTCCTCGCCCCCTCCGTCGCGCAGGCGCCGGGCAGGAGTCTGCGTGCGCATCTTGCGCAGCGAATCGGCCTGCGCCTTGCCCCGGCCCTCGGCCACCGCCTCGGCGAAATTGGCGAACACCACTGTGATCCACAGCCAGACGCTGATCCAGGCGGTGAACCACAGCGGGGCCGCGCCCGCGGGCCTCGCCATCAGGTCCCGCACCACCGTCAGCGTGGTGAGCACGCTGCCCACCTCGACCACGAACATCACCGGATTGCGCGCCACCGCGGCCGGCGAGAGCTTGCGCAAACTGTCCCAGGCCGCCTGGCGGATGATGGCCCGATCGAATAGCGACGGCGCTTTGCTGTGCGATTTCATCAGAACAACCTCCCGTGCGCGGCCAGAAAGTGCTCGACCACTGGGCCGAGGCACAGGGCCGGGAAGAACGTCAGGGCGCCGACAATCAGAATCACTGAGATGAGCAGCCCAGTGAAGAGCGGACCATCGGTGGGAAACGTGCCTGGCCCCGCCGGCGCGACGCGCTTCTGCGCCATGAACCCGGCGATGGCCAGCACCGGCACCATCATCAGGAAGCGGCCGCCCAGCATGGCTAGCCCCATGGTGGTATTCCAGAAGTGCGTGTTGGTGTTCAGGCCCGCGAAGGCCGAACCGTTGTTGGCGGTGGCGCTGGTGTAGGCGTAGAGAATCTCGGACAGGCCGTGAGGCCCGGCGTTGTTGAGCGAGCTAGTCCCGTAGGGGCTGACCGCCGCCCAGGCCGCGAAACTGAGGATGATGAGCGGAAACACGAGGACGTAGAGCATTACGGCCTTCATCTCGCGGCCTTCGATCTTCTTGCCCAGGTACTCGGGTGTGCGGCCCACCATCAGGCCCGCGATGAACACCGAGAGCAGAACGAAGATCAGGATGCCGTACAGCCCCGCGCCCACGCCGCCAAACACGACCTCGCCCAGCTTTAGGTTCACCAGTGGAACCAAGCCACCCAGCGGGGTGAAGCTGTCGTGCATGGAGTTGACCGCGCCGCACGAGGTGCCGGTGGTAGCCGTGGCGAAGAGGGCGGAGTTGGCCACCCCGAAGCGCACCTCCTTGCCTTCCAGGTTGCCGGCGCTCTGGTCGAGAGGCAGCCCGGCCAGCGCGGGGTTCGGCCGAGCCTCGGCGGCGTAGGCGCCGAGCACGCCGGCGAGGAACAAGATGGCCATGGCCCCGAATATCGACCACCCCTGCCGCTGTTTGCCCGCCATTCGCCCAAACGTGTAGGTCAGCCCGGCGGGAATGGCGAGAATGAGCAGGATTTCCAGGAAATTGGTCAGTCCGTTGGGATTCTCGAACGGGTGCGCGCTGTTCGCGTTGAAGAAGCCACCGCCGTTGGTCCCGAGTTCCTTGATAACTTCCTGCGAGCCCGCTGGCCCCATGGGAATGATCTGCGCCGCCCCTTCCAAGCCGGTAATGTGCAGGTATGCGCTCAAGTTCTGGATGATCCCTTGGGAGATCAACACCAGGCCGAAGACCATGCTGAAGGGCAAGAGCAGATAGACGATCGAACGAATGAGGTCGACGGTGAAGTTGCCCAGTTGCACCGGGTGTCCTTCGCTCGGTCTGCGCGTCAGCCCGCGCGCCAGCACCAGAGCCACCGCGATGCCAGCGCCAGCAGACACGAAGTTGTGCCAGGCCAGGCCCGCCATCTGGGTCAGATAACTCACGGTCGTCTCGCCGCTGTACGACTGCCAGTTGGTGTTGGTGGTGAAACTGACCGCGGTGTTGAAGGCGAGGTCGGGAGCCACCGGCCCCAGCCCTTGCGGATTGAGCGGCAGGTGGTGCTGCAAGCGTTGGATGGCGTAGGTGACCACGACGCCGATGGCGCTGAAGATGAGAAGTGAGATCGCGTACTCGACCCAGGTCTGCTCGTCACCCGGGGATGCGCCGCACAGGCGAAGCAGCCAGCGCTCGATAGGTGCCAAGACCCGACGTGAGGGGCGCTCGGCGCCTTCGAAAACGCGGTACATGTAATGGCCAAGCGGCTTGGTGACAGCCACCACCGCCAGGAAAAGCGTCAGAATTTGCAGCCAGCCGTTGAACGTCACGACGACTCCTCAGAAGCGCTCCGGACGGAGCAAGGCGTAGACCAGATAGACGCCGATGCCTATGGAAACGGCGCCCCCTAACAGATAGTCGAGCAGCATGGTGATCTCCTCGGAGGGTCAGAGCCACGCGCAGGCGCGCGTGTAGGCCAAGGCCAGCGCGAAGAAGGCCAGGGTAGTGAAAAGGAAAACGATGTCGCTCATGGCGTTTCTCTTCTGGATGAAGGCTACGCATCACTCATGCCAGGATTCTTGCCAGGGATTGCCGGCGCAAAGTGCGTCCGTGGCGGGGTTCCGGCCTGCATTGTGCAACCGTGGCCGCCCAGGAATTGCATTGTGCACGGCAAGCGGCAGGCCCTTCCGGCGGCAAGCGACCCGCTATCATGGTATTCGGCGCTCGCAAATGGCGCGGCAATTGCACAAAATGGAGGCCCAGCCGCCGCAAGCCCACGATTGATGACCCCGAGCCCTCTTCGCCCACGTCCCGAGGACTTTCTGGAACTGGTCCAGAAGGGCAAGCGTGGTCGTCTCAAGCTCTACATCGGTTTTGCCGCGGGCGTGGGCAAGACCTATCGGATGTTGGAAGAGGCGCACAGCCTGCGCAAGCGGGGCGTGGACGTGGTTGTGGGGTTCGTCGAGTCGCACGGCCGCGCGGAGACCGAGGCGTTGGTCGAGGGTCTGGAGGTTGTGCCACGGCGCCAGGTCGAGTACCGGGGGGTAGTGGTCGAGGAGATGAGCCTCAACAAGATCCTGAAGCGCAATCCAGCGGTGGCCTTGGTCGACGAGTTGGCCCACACCAACGTGCCGGGCAGCCACAACAAGAAGCGCTACCAGGACGTGCTCGAACTGCTCGACGCCGGCATCAATGTCATCGCCGCGCTCAACGTGCAGCACCTGGACAGCCTCAACGATCTGGTGGGACGGGTGACCGGCGTGGTGGTTCGCGAGACGGTCCCGGACAGTTTCCTCAAGCGGGCGGACCAGGTGGTGAACCTGGACCTGGCGGTCGAGGATCTGCAAGAGCGCCTGAGCGCCGGCAAGATCTACGCGGCTGACAAGATTCCATGGGCGCTGGAGCATTTCTTCAAGGAGGAGAACCTGACCCACCTGCGCGAGCTGGCTTTGCGCGAGGTGGCCGAGAGCGTGGAGCGCAGCAGCTACTCTCATGCGCCCCTGGCCCAGCCGCGCGAGCGAGCCGCCGCGACCAACAGCCGCGTAATGGCGTGCATGTCATCGAACCCACCCCGTGCTGCCATGCTGCTGCGCCGGGCTTCGCGCCTGGCCGGTCGCTACAACACCGACTGGTTCGTGGTGTACGTGGAAACCCCCGACGAGACGCCCGAGCGCATCGATGCGGAGGCGCAGCGCCACCTTCTGGCCAACATCGAGAAAGCGCGTGAGCTGGGTGCCGAGGTGGTGCGGGTGCGCGGCGAGGATCCGGTGGACGCCATCCTGGACTTCGCGCGCTCGCACAGCGTCGGGCACATCATCGTGGGGCGCTCGCATCTGCCGTGGTGGAAGCAGATGCTGGGACGTTCGGTGCCCTTGCGCCTGGTCAAGGAAGGCGCCGGTTTCGACATTCACATCGTGTCGCTGGCCGAGGACGAGGAGCGGCCGTGACCTTCAAGGCCAAGCTCATTCTCGCCCAGGCGCCATTGGCCATCGCGCTGGCCCTGGTGGGCGGGATCTCGGCGACCGTGACCACCCGGCTGGGCGAGCAGTCGGCAAATATCTTCGCGGACAACTACCGCAGCGTGCGTGCGGCGGAAAGGATGAAGGAGTCTCTCGAGCGCATCGGCGGCTTCCCCCTGTTGGTGCTGGCGGGGCACCAGATCAAGTCCGTGGCGGACATCTCCCAACTTCGCCGCACTTTCGAAAGCGAATTGCGTGTGGAGGAGAACAACATCACGGAACCAGGCGAAGGCGAAGCGGCCGCGGCATTGCGCAGGAGCTGGATGCGGTATCAGCACGCGCTCGATGAATTTCTGGCCGCCACCACTCTCGAGGCTTGGGATCGTCTGTACTTCGAAGCCCTGTCGCCTGCTTTTGACGAGACCAAGCAGGCAGCCGACCGGATCCTCGACATGAACCAGGATGCGATTGTGCGCAAGAGCGAGCGGGCGGAGCGAAGCGCGCAGCGATTCCAGCAACTGGTCATCATCGCGGTGGCGGCGGCCCTGCTGGGGGGACTTCTGGTTTCCATTTCCTTGACCACCCGTCTGCTGCGACCGTTGCGCGTGGTGGGCGTGGCGGTACGGCGCTTTGGCCAGGGCGATGTACACGCGCGCGCGCGGCTGCAAGGCCGCGACGAGATTGCGCAACTGGCGGCCGAGTTCAATACCATGGCCGATCATCTGGAGCGCTATCGAGCCAGTTCCCTGGGCGAATTGCTGCAAACCCAGCAGGCAGCCCAGGCGGCCATGGACGGCCTGCCCGATCCGGTTGTGATGTTGGATGCCGCTGGCCACGTTCAGGCCATCAACACAGCGGCCAGTCGCCTGCTGGGCATGGATGCCGATCTACGGCCCAAGGATCCGCTGGCCAACGTCGATCCAGCGGTGCGCTCGCTGCTCGACCGCGTCCGCGCCCATGTGATCGGTGGCCGAGGCACGTACGTTCCCAAGGGATTCGAGGAGGCCTTGCCGGTGGGTGACCACATCTTCTTGCCACGTGCCGCGCCGATGTATGGCGACGCTGGCGAGGTGACGGGCGTGGCGATCGTCCTGCAGGACGTGACCAAGCTGTTCCATTTCGACGAGCTGAAAAGCAATCTGGTGGCCACGGTGGCGCACGAATTCCGTACGCCGCTCACCTCGCTGCGCATGGCGATCCACCTGTGTACTGAGGAGGCGGTTGGCCCGCTCACGGGCAAACAGGCAGAACTGCTGTTTGCGGCGCGCGAGGACTGTGAACGCCTGCAGACCATCGTGGATGATCTGCTCAACCTTTCGCGCATCGAATCGGGCAACATCGATCTGCACAAGCGGCGGGTGGCGCCCGAGACGCTGGTGAATCTGGCCCGCGACGCGCACCGCTCCGCCGCGGAAGCACGGCAGATCACCCTGCGCTCTGAAGTGGCGCCGGGGTGCCCGGAGGCTTTTGCCGATCCGGATCGCCTGGACCTGGTGTTCAGCAACTTGCTAGGCAATGCCATTCGTTACTCAGCGCCCGAGAGTGAAATCGTCGTGCGCGCCATGCCTGAAGTGTCCGGCGCTCCAGCGGGTGAGCCCGACGCGAGTGCGGGTCATTGGATCCGCTTCGAGGTCAGCGACCAAGGACAGGGCATTGCCCAACAACACCAAGCTGAATTGTTCGAGAAATTCTACCGCGTTCCCGGCAGCCCCCCGGGCGGGTCGGGGCTGGGCCTGTTCATCGCCCGGGGCATCGTGCAGGCGCATGGCGGCCGCATCGGCGTGATCAGCGAGCCGGGAAAGGGCGCAACCTTCTGGTTCACCGTGCCGGCAGCTCCGGATCTGACGGCGTAGTCGCGTGGGGAGCCGGCGAGCAAAGCTCGCCGCGGACCATCGCGGGAGGGTTTGGCGAGGCCGAGCGAAGCGAGCGGGGAGGAGGCGGCGAGTGGGGGGCCGAAGGGCGAAGCGAACCCTTTGAGGGTTCCCATTGCTGTAGTCAGTCCTGCTGCCGCTTTCGCTTGCGCCAGAGGGTGGAGACGTCAATGCCGAGCGCGGCCGCCGCGGCATCCAGGCTGGGGGCACGGGCCACCACGCGGCGAATGTGCTCTGATTCGATCTCCGCCAGCGTGACGTCGTCACCCACCCGTGGCCCTGCGGGGCTCGCTGTCGCCTGCATCTTCGCGGGGAACGCCTCGGGTTCGATGATGGGCGCGGGCCACAGGATGAGGGCTCGTTCGATTGCGTTGCGCAGCTCGCGCACGTTGCCGGGCCAGGCGTAGTGCAGCAAAGCCTGTTCTGCGGCGGGCGACAGCGTGGCCACCGGGCGGCCAAGAGAGCGCGCATAGAAACTCAAGAAGCGACGGGCGAGCGGAAGAATATCCTCGGCGCGATCGCGCAGAGCCGGAACCACGACTTCGATCACGTTGAGCCGGTACAGCAGATCCTCGCGAAAGCGCCCCTGCCGCATGTCGCTTTCCAGATCTCGATTGGTCGCAGCGACCACGCGTGCATCCACCTGGCGGGTGCGGCTCTCGCCTACCCGTTCAAACTCCTTGTCCTGTAGGAAGCGCAGCAGCTTGGCCTGCAGGTTGGGTGGGATCTCGCCAATCTCGTCGAGAAACAGGGTTCCGCCATGCGCGGCCTCGACCCGGCCAGGCTGGTCCTTCACCGCGCCGGTGAATGCCCCGCGCGCATGGCCGAACAATTCGCTGGTGAGCAACTCCTCGGAAAGCGTCGGACAGTTGACTACCACGAAGGGATGCTCGCGCCGCGGGCTGTGCGCGTGCAGCGCGCGCGCCACCACGGTCTTACCGGTCCCGGTTTCTCCGCGCAGCAGGACCGGCACGTCGGAGGCGGCCGCACGGGTGACCGTCTCGTGCACTGAGCGCATACGCGGCGACTCGGAGGTCAGATCCACCTCGGGAACCGCGCTGGAGAGCGTGTGTTCCAGATCCTCGACCCGCCAGGCGAGCCGGCGTCGTTCGCGGGCCCGATCCACGAGATGACGGATCTGCGCCGGGGTAAAAGGCTTGGGCAGGTAGTCCCAGGCGCCGCGACGAATGGCCTCGACGGCTGTCTCGACGGTCGCATAGGCTGTGATGATCACCACCAGCAAATCCGGACGATCTGCGAGCAGGCGAGGAATCAGGTTGAGTCCACTGTCCATGCCCAGCTTGAGATCGACCAGCGCCAGGTCGAAGGGCTGCTTGGCGAGGGCGTCCAGGGCTCCCTCGGCACTCGGCACCGACACCACCTGATGCCCCAGTTGCTCCAGGCACACGGTCAGAGTGGTGCGGATGTTCTTTTCGTCATCGACCACGAGAACGGCGAAACGGTCCGGAATCTGGCCCAAGGTGGAGACAGTATAGCGCCCTGCTGCGATGGGGCCCCACCGCGACTTGAAACGTGAGCGGCGAAGCTGACGCCGCATGCGCCTGAAGTGACCCCGGTTCCGATAGCCCTCCACCAGGTAACGGCACGCGGACAAGCCGAGCGGACCCGCTCTCTTCGCGCGGGCAGCCGGAGAAAGCCCACAGTGACTGGTCACCGATGAGCCGCGCCTCGCGGTCTGCTGCGACCCCCAGAGAAGCCCATTTTCGCCTGTACTTCTCGTCTCCGATGAACGACACTTCGTATCGCTTGTCGACCGTCGACATGATGGGTCGACGACTCGAATATGCAGAATGCCGAGAGCACGGTGCGAGAGCCCGCTGGCGGCCGGCTGCTCGCGAAGGCAGATGTGCTCTTCGTGGGCACGGCTCTGCTTCTATCGATTCTGGTTGGCGTGGCGGTCGGTGGCCCCGACTATCTGCCGACCAATGACGGACCCAACCATGTGTTCACCAGCTATGTCGCCCGTCATCTGGACGACCCAGCCGAGAGCTGGGGGCGCTACCTGCGTCCGGGCGCTGCGTTCTCGAACATCGGTTTCCACAGTCTGTATGGCTTCTGGATGCACTTCCTTTCGTGGCGGTCGGCGCTTCGTGCTTCACTGGTGACCATGGCGCTGCTGTGGGCCTGGGGCGTGGCGGCTCTCGCCGCAGCGTTGGGCCGCCGACGCCTCTGGCTGGGACTGTTTGGCTTTGCCGGCGCGGTTCAGTGGATCCTGTACATGGGGCTCTTCTCATTCTATCTGTCCACGGCGTTCGGGTTTTTCGCGATCGCTCTGGCGATGTTCTGGCCATCCTGGCCGTGGTACAGGCGCGGGATGCTGGCAGCCTGCCTGCTCGGCCAGGGAATGCTCCACCCCGTCCCTGCCATGCTGACGGCGTCCGTAATCGCGGCCGTCGGCCTGTCGCGAGCGCGGTGGCAGGGGTGCTTGCGAGAGCTGGGCTGCCTGGTCCTGATGGGTGCGCCGCTGGTCTTGCTCGGTCTGGCCAACACCAACCATCTCCGCCCCGGCGCTGAGTCTTGGATCCCGTCGCTCGCGGAGCGGGCTGGGCTGGCCGTCCGCGCCTTCGTCTCTGGTCCGGCATGGCGATCGTGGACTATCATCGTCGCCGCCTTGGGCAGCGCGGGGCTGGCGCTTGCCGGCCGACGGTGGCGACAGGATCCAGCCGAGGGAGCGCTCCTCATGGTGGGAATCGCTTTTGCGGCCACGGCGGTGTTCGCACCTGTTCACCTGCCGGGCTGGCAATTCTTTAACATGCGCTTCTCTCCAGTGGCTGCAGTGCTGCTCGTGGTGCTGCTGCCGATCGAGAAGATATCCTCGGTCCGCCTGCGGGGTGCCGTCGCGGTCTCGCTCTTCGTCTATGCCACGGCCTCCAACGCATGGGCGATCGGCTACGGCCGGCGGTTGCGTGAAGCCAGCGTCGATCTGCTGTCCGGCCTCGATGCGCCGATCCGCCGGACGGGATTCCGACTGCCGCTCATCATCGAACCCCGCGCGGGCGAGCCACAGGAAAAGTGGGCGAGGACGATTCCGTACGCCACCGCCAACTGGAACATGGGGTCGATCTTCGCGCTTGCCCAGGGCGGGGTCCCTATCTACACGTTCGCTGAGTCCGAGGACGTTCATCAGGTGTTGTGGCGCCCAGCCAGCCAGATCGGGCCGCTCCCACCACACCCGGAGCGAGGCTTTGAGTGGTGGCTCTCGGAGCCGGAGATACTGCGCGTGCCCGGAGCAAGAGAGAAAGAGGTCGTCCACCTGCTGTCATACGCGCCCTACTACGAAGACGTCATCTTCTACGGACGTCCTGAAGAGGTCGAATGGTTGCGTGCATGGCGCTTCCACATCGACTACCAGCGCGGTGGTCTGGCTATCGCGCGGTTTCAGGCCTGCCCGGTCGAGTTGCAGATCTTGCCCGACGAGCGCGGCCATCGCCCGACACTTCTCCAGTTCGGGTGGGCACCGGCCGAGACGGCGACCTTCGTCATGAACCTGCCGCCCCAGCCAGGGGCCACGACGCCGCGCCGGATCCCGGTGGCCGAGAGTGGATGCGGCGAAGTCTGGTTTCGCGTGCTCTTCGATGAAGATCGTGACGGCCAGGCGTCTCCAGGGGACGCAACCTGCCGCGAGGCCAGCCCGGCCGGAGTCGTCTTCATTCCCTCGGGCTCCCGTCGGGCGATCTGTACCCCGTCCCAGGCCCTGCTCGTGCGCGCCACCGACACCAGCATACGTCCCGCTCGCTAGACCACCGCACTTGGTGGGCAACCGCGGGATGCACTCAAGCTTCCGTGGCGTCGGGCCGGGGATGGGATAGCATGGCCACCGTGCGCGACGGACTGCTTCCCTACCTGCGCTGCCCCCTCTGCCAAGGAAACCTCGCCCTCACGGCGGACGAGCGCGAGGGCCCGCACGTCATGCGGGGACACCTGCTCTGTTCCCCCTGCCGGCGCGACTACCCCATCGTCGGGGGCGTTCCGCGTCTCTTGTCGCGCGAGTTGCCGCCCGACATGGCGCACACCGCGCGCAACTTCGGTCAGTCGTGGCGAATGTGGAGCCAGATCCACGACGAGCGCTATCGCTGGCAGTTCTTGCGCTGGATGCAGCCGCTGCAGCCGGCGGATTTCGCCGATCGGCTGGTGCTCGACATGGGCTGCGGCAAGGGTCGGCATCTGCGGGTGGTCTCGCAGTTCGGTGCACGCGAGGTTATCGGCGTCGATCTCAGCGAGGCCGTGGATGTCGCTTTCGCCAACACGCGCGACATCGCCAGTGCGCACGTGGTCCAGGGTGACATCTTTCATCTGCCGGTGGTGCGCGACTTCGACCTGGCCTTCTCCATCGGCGTCATCCATCACACGCCCGATCCGGCCGGGGCCTTCGCGGTGCTGGCCGATCACGTGCGGCCGTGGGGCACGGTGGCCTGCTGGGTTTACGGCCGCGAGAACAATGGCTGGATCGTCAACGCTGTGGATCCGGTTCGCGTCGGCGTCACCAGTCGCCTGCCGCCGTCGGCGGTGCGGGTCCTGTCATTCGGCCTGACTTCGGTCCTGTTCGCCGGCATCGGCCTGGTGTACCGGCCGCTCGGCAAGCTGGGCCTCAAGCCGTTCTATGCCGACTACCTGCTCTACCTGCGCGACCTCGGTTTTGCCGAGACCCACAACATCGTGTACGACCACCTGATCGCGCCCACCGCGGTCTACCTGCCGCGCGCCGAGGTCGAGCGCTGGTTCGACACCGCCGGCATCACGGCGCGTTCGCTGACTTGGGTGCAGAACGTGAGCTGGGCCGGCGTGGGACGGAAACCCGCGGCTTGACCTGGCCCCGGCCGCCGTCGAGGATTTCCGCGCGGGTCGAGCCTGCTAGCGCGGGCGCGCGAGTACGAGGATCGACGTGCCGAGGGGAAGGTTCCCGTATCGCAGCCAGCCGCGCTCGGGCGCCAGCAGGCCCAAGACCAGCCCGCTCAGTGCCCGCGAGGTCTTGGCCTCAGCCAGATCGGTGATGGCGCCGGGCGGGTCGATCCGGCCGCCCAGCTTGCGCCCTGCGAGCCGTAGCGCCTTCACCGCGGCCGCGGCGAAGAAGAGCGGAAAAAAGAAGCAGGTCGTGCGGATCGCCTGGAAGCCGGTGTCCTCGCACAGCCTGCGCGCGGCGGTCAGCGTGTAGCGGCGCTTGTGCTTCTCCAGATCGTCCCACGGCGACCACAGCGCGGGGAAAGCCGGCACGGTGAACAGCACGAAGTCGTAACCCTCGGGGCCGCAGCCAGTCTGGGCACGCCTGGCGGCAGCGTCCTGCATGCGGTCGTGCAGGGCCCGCATCACGGCCACGTCGTCGGGTAGGTGTTCCAGTACGTCGAGCAACAGATATCCGTGGTAGTCGTCGACCGGAAAACCGCGCGTGATATCGACGCGGATGAAGCGGGGCGCGGGCGCCCGCGAGCCCATGGTCGCCTGGAAGCGCTGACGGGCGACCTGCAAGGCCTCGGTGTGTACGTCGGCATAGTCCACCCGGTAGCCGTGCTGGTTGAGATGGGTCGCCACGACCCCTGCGCCACAGCCCAGGTCGACCAGTGGGCGGCGGCGATCGGTGGAGTGGCCCTGCAGGATCTGCAGGATCACGGTCTTGCGGTAGCGGTGCCAGTAGTGCTGGTCTTCCAGCCAACTCCGGATCTCGAATTCACGCCGATCGAAGTACGCGTCGAGATCCTTGCCAGACTCGCCGATGAGATCGATGACGTCGGACCCGGGCAGGCATTGAGACGGCTGCGACATCGCACGGCCACGTTGGCACAACCCCGGGCGGAAGGCTACTCCAGCACTGCACAGCGATCGCACGAGGGCCGTACCAGCCAGCCGTCGCTGGGAAAGCATCGGTGCGAAGGGATCGGGTGTATCATCACGAGGTCGTGGATCGCACGCGTTCGGTTTCCATCGTCGTCCCCTGCTACAACGAAGCGGAATCGCTGCCCCACCTTCTGTCCAAGCTGGACGCCGCGGTCGCCGACCTGGCCGCGCACGGCATCAAGGCGGAGGCCATCTTGGTCGACGACGGCAGCCACGACGGGTCGCCGACCATCCTGCGCGAGGCGACGGGAACGCGCCCTTACCTGACCGTGATCGGGCTGGCGCGAAACTTCGGGCAGACCGCCGCCATGTCCGCGGGATTTGATGCCGCCCGCTCGCAGGTGGTGGTGCCTCTCGACGCTGACCTACAGAACGATCCTGCCGACGTGCGCACCCTGGTGGACAAGCTGGACCAGGGATACGACGTGGTGTCGGGCTGGCGTCGCCGCAGGAAGGACACCTTGATCACGCGGAAGGTCCCTTCCTGGCTTGCCAATGCTCTCATCTCGGCGGCATCGGGGGTGCGGCTGCACGACTACGGTTGCACGCTCAAGGCGTACCGCCGGCCCGTCCTGCAGGGCATCCACCTGTATGGCGAAATGCACCGGTTTATCCCGGTATACGCCGCGCACCGCGGGGCCCGCGTGGCTGAGGTCGAGGTGAGCCACCATGCGCGCAAGCACGGCCAGAGCAAGTACGGCCTGGGGCGCGTGCCCAACGTCGTTCTCGACCTGCTGCTGTCACAGATGCTGTGGAAGTACGGCACCAAGCCCATGCACATCTTCGGCAAGTTCGGCCTGCTCAGCATGCTGGGCGCACTTGTTTTTTTCGCCGCGATGGTCTGGTACAAGTTTTGGGGCGAGAAGGATTTTGTTGCGACGCCGTTGCCCCTGCTGGTGGTGGTGTCCTTCCTGGTCGGCTGCCTGTCCATCCTGATGGGGCTGCTGGCCGAGATAACCATGCGCACGTACTACGAGGCGTCGCAGACAGCCACCTACGTGGTGCGCGACATCTGTCGCGGCGGCCAGGTCAGCGAGGGTCCGGCCGCGCCGCCATCAATCCCGTTTGCCTGACTCCTCGGCGCGTGGCGAGCACCTACTGGCGCCGGTACGTGGCGGACGGGAATACTCTGGCTACCGGATGCGCACCCTCACGTCAACCTGAGGAATGTACGGCTGCGGGGGCGGTTGGCTGGCCGCGCGCTCAGTTACCCACGGACGCCATCTCGTACAGCCCGATGCCCCTTTCCGCGGCGATCCTCCCGGTCACCAGCAGCTCGGGGGCGCGGGCGAGCACGCCGTCGGGGACGGCGACGACCAGTCGGCCGGGCGGCCAGGGCGGCCCTTTCACGACGGTGTGGTCGCCGGCGAAGACGTCGACGTCGCCGACGATCACCGCCATTCGCGCCGACGTCGTCAGCAGCCGCCAGCGATGGTCGGCGTGGTAGCCGAGGGCAGGCGCGTAGAAGTCGAGCGAGTAGACCGGCTCACTGGGGGCGAGAACGGCGGCGGCGGAGCGTCCGAGCGCGACCAACTGCGGCGCCGGCAGGACGCTGCCGTCGAACGGCGGCTGGCTCAGCCCGGTGCTGACCAGAACCAGCGCCGCCGCCAGCGCCACGACCGCCGCCAGCGCGCCCCTGCCGCGCCGTTCCGCCGCCTCCTGGAGCCGGGCAACGACGCCTCCGGCGCACAGGCCGAGCGCCGGGTAGACGGGCAGGAGGTAGTGGGCGAGGCGCGTGCCGAGGAGCGACAGGCAAGCGAGGACGACGAGGACATAGCTCGCCGGCACGAGCAGCGCGCTCTCGCCGCCGCGGCGTTCGCGCAGGCCGAAGACCGTCGCCGCGACCAGCACGGCGACCGCCGCCAACGCGAAGGCCCAGCCCTCGTCGCGGACGATGTGGACGACGTAGGCGCCCGCGCCGCCGGACAAACCGACCCCGGGCAGCTCGCCCCGGGCGCGCGCCAGCAGCACTTGGCCGAAGTGGTCGTGGAGGAAATAGCGCCCGAAGCGGACGAAGCTGTAAACGTAGTAGGGCGCAGCAAGCGCGACGAGGACCGCGCCGCCGACGAGGAGCGGGCGGACGGCCGCGCGGCGATGGCGGCGGACCGCCGCGAGCAGCCATGGCGCCAACGCCAGCGCCGGGATCGCGGCGGCGAGGCTCTTGGTTGCCAGCGCCAGCCCGAGCGCAGCACCGACCCACACCAGCGGCCGCGGCGACGCCAAGGCGACGGCCGTTGCGACCACTGCCGCGGTGCAGGCGAGCACGAACGGCGGGTCGGACCAGGCCAGCCGCCCGTAAGTGAGCCATGCCGGCGCCGCGGCGACGGAGAGCATCGCCACCGCCGCCGCGGCCGCCCGGCGGTGGAGCCGGAACACCGCGAGCCCGACCAGCAAGGTCGTCAGCCAGGAGAGCAGCACCGGCAAGAGACGCAACCCCGCCGCGCCGGGGACCACGCGCGCGACCAGCGCATAGGCCGCGACCGGCCACACCGGCCGCTGCGTCACGACGGCGTCGTGGTAGCGGAGCGTGAGGTAGTCGCCTGTCGCGTGCATCGACCGCACGAACTCGGCGTAGATCGCCTCGTCGCCGTTGCCCACCGGGGCGCCGAGGTCGTTCGTCAGTAGGACGAGGACCACCGCGGCGGCGAGGAAGATCGCGAACAGTCCGTCCAGATGGCAGCGGCGCACGCCCGCAGCTTAGGGGGACAGGCTCGTCGATCGCAAGACCCGAAAGAAACTTGTCGTTGACGGGTGTTTTCCGACGATAGCGATGATGGACAGCGGGCCTGCCCGGCATGTCTCGCCATCGTGCACGATCGCACAATGGCGAACACTGCGCACCGCCATCAGGCCCAGCGGCCCAGCCAGCGTTCGAACGTCAGCAGCGTCCACAGGGCCTTGCGCCGGTCGCGGCGGCCGGTGAGATGGTCTTCGATCAAGCGCTGGACGTTGTCGGGCTGGAAGAAACCCTCGTGGCGTAACTTGTCTGGCGCCAGCTCATCGCGCAGCATGGGCGCCAGATCCTCGCGCATCCAGCGCGCCACGGGCACGCTGAAGCCCTGCTTGCGCCGTCGTAGGATGGCGTCGGGCAGACGGCCGCGCATGGCCTTCTTCAGGACGAACTTCGCGGTCAGTCGGCGCTGGCGCAGTTGCACCGGCAGACGGCACGCAAACTCAACCACCGCGGTGTCGAGGAAGGGCGCACGCACCTCCAGCCCCACCGCACCCGCCGCCCGATCCACCTTGGTGTTCACGTCATCGGGCAAGTAGAAGCGCGCGTAGAAATCCATCAAACGATCCCAGGGAAGCCGGGCCGGGCCGTCGCGTTCGCGGCGGTCCACGTCGTCCAGCGGATCCCCACCCGCGGCCTGCAGCACCTCGGGAACCAGCAGTGCGCCCAGCTCCTCGGGAAGGAACGATGCCATCCAGCGCTGGTGGCGGCGCGGGCCGGCCACCGGGCCGCCGCGCAGGAACTGGCGGATCTGGAAATCCAGGCTGAAGTAGCCGGTGCGCGCAGGCAGCAGCCGGGCCACGCGCTCGATCAGACTGCGGGCCGGGGCCGGCGCGCGGTCGAAGAACAGACGGCCAAAGGGTTCAGCGCGGAAGGTCTGGTAGCCGGCAAACAGCTCGTCGCTGCCGTCCCCGCCCAGCGCAACCGTGACGTGGCGACGGGTGAAGGTGGACAGCAGATAGGTGGGCACGATGGACGCGTCGGCCAGCGGCTCGTCGAGAAAATCCGTTACCATGGGCAGAATGTCGAGCAGCGCGCGGGCATCCAGGCGTTCCTCGCTGTGCTCCGTGCCCAGGTAGGCCGCCACGGCCCGGGCGTGGCTGGTCTCGTCGAACGACGCATCCGAGAATCCGACCGAGAAGGTGCGCACGCGGCTCGCACCGGCCAACTCGGCGGCAAAGGCCGCCACCGTCGACGAGTCGATGCCGCCTGACAGGAACACACCCACCGGCACGTCGGCGACCAGACGGCGCGCGACTGCGTTGCGCAGCAGAGTGCGCAGGCGCTCGGCCGCTTCGTCCTCGCCCCAGCCGGCCGGCTTGTCGGCAAAGGGTAGCTCCCAGTAACGATCGATGCGCGGCTCGACCGCGCCCGTGGCGGCCACCTGCAGCACCAGGCGGTGAGCTGCGGGCAGCTTGCTGGTTCCGCGGAAGATGGCCTGGGGGGCGGGTACGTACTCGTAGGCCAGGTAGCGGGACAGCGCAGCCGGGTCCACGCTACGGTCGAATCCGGGAATGCAGGCCAGCGCCTTCAGCTCGGAGGCAAAGGCAAACAGAGGAGGGCCCCCGCTCCGGCCGATGCACGCGTGATACAGGGGCTTTTTGCCCATGCGGTCGCGCGCGGCCAGCAACCGGCGGCGCCGCGCATCCCACAGCCCGAACGCGAACATGCCGTCGATGCGTTCGACCACGGCGTCGCCCCACTCCTCGTAGCCGTGCACCAGCACCTCGGTGTCGGTGCGCGAACGGAAACGGTGGCCACGCGCCTGCAGCTCCGCGCGCAACTCGACGAAGTTGTAGATCTCGCCGTTGAAGACGACCTGGACCGTGCCGTCCTCGTTGCCGAGCGGCTGCTCCGCGGCCGACGAGAGATCGATGACGGCCAGGCGCCGGTGGCCCAGCCCCACGCCGGGCGCGCACCAAATGCCCTCGCCGTCCGGGCCGCGCGGGGCCAGGGCGCGGACCATCGCCGACAGCACCGCCTGCGGGATGGGAGCACCCGCTGGATCGATGAGGCCGGCAATTCCACACATGCTGCGTGCGATCTCCGCGGCTCGACAGCAGCCCGACGACTACAATCGTTCTACTTGCCGCGCATCCAGAATCGCCGAAAGCCGCGCCTCTGTCTACGTCAAGCACGCGCGAGCGTCGCAGGCCCTGGATGGCTGCTGGTACGTGCCCGAAGCCGTCGCATCCAGCGCCGCGCATACTGAGCCTCCGCCGCCACAGTCCTGCTATCCTTCAACGCGGAACCGGAACATCGGAACAAACAGCCATGGCGAATGAGAAGCAGGATGGGAAGCCGGTGGAGCGACAGCCGGATGTCGCTCCAGTGCCGGCTGCCATTAGCGATCTCGGGAGCGACTTCTACCGCGAACTGCTCGATCACCTGGACGACTGCGTCTACTTCGTGGATCGGGATCGCCGCCTCTTGTTCTGGAACAGGGCCGCGGAGGAGCTGACCGGGTTCGCGCGCAGTGAGGTCGTGGGCCGCCGCTGCCCCGACAACATCCTGTGCCATGCGGACGTGAACGGCCGCGCCCTTTGCACCGATGGCTGCCCGCTGGAGCAGGTGATGACCACCGGCAAATCCGACCAGGTCGACGTGTTCCTTCGCCACAAGGACGGGCACCGGGTTCCGGTGCGGGTCAAGGCCACCCCCATCCTGGACGCCCAGGGCCGCGCGGTGGGCGCTGTGGAGGTATTCAACCATCGCGTGGCGCACATCGAGCAGGCCCAACGAATCAAGGAACTGGAGCGCTTGGCACTGGTCGACGAGTTGACCCGCCTGCCCAACCGGAGGCACTTCGACGACCATCTCGGCCACCGGCTGGCGGAGTTGCAGCGGCACGGCCGGCCTTTCGGCGTTCTGATGATGGACGTGGACCTGTTCAAGCAGGTGAACGACGAACACGGCCACGAGATCGGGGACGCGATTCTGAGGCTGGTAGCGCGTACTCTCGACGCAAGCTGTCGCGCCTTCGACATCGTGGCGCGCTGGGGCGGCGAGGAGTTCGCCGCCATCATTTCGCACGTCGACGCCCGGCAACTGGTGCTGGTGGCCGAGAAGTTCCGCGCCATGGTGGCGGCCAGCGGCCTGCGCCTGCCCGAGCAGTCCCTGGGCGTCACCATCTCGGTCGGTGCCGCGGCCGCCCAGGCCGACGACACCGCCGAGACCCTGATCAGGCGCGCCGATCAGTCGCTGTACGAGGCCAAGCGCCTGGGGCGCAACCGCGTGTGCCTGGGGTAGCGGGCTCGCGCAGCTACAGCACGTACTGCGAGAGATCCTCGTCCTTGAGGATTCCCTGCAAGCGTTCGCGCACGTAGACGGCGGTGATGGGAATGGTGCGCTCGCCCAGCTCGGGCGCCTCGAAGGCCAGATCGTCGAGCAGCCGCTCCATCACGGTGTGCAGGCGACGCGCGCCTATGTTCTCCATGCGCGCGTTGACCTCGGCGGCCATGCGCGCGATCTCGGCGATGGCGTCGGCCTGGATGTCGAGGTGAATCTTCTCGGTCGCCAGTAGCGCGGTGTACTGCTTGGTCAGGGCGTTCTCTGGCTCGGTCAGGATGCGCACGAAGTCCGCGTCGGTCAGCGAGTCCAGTTCCACCCGGATGGGGAAGCGGCCCTGCAGCTCGGGAATCAGATCCTTGGGCTTGGCCACGTGGAAGGCGCCGGCCGCGATGAACAGCACGTGGTCGGTCTTGAGCGGGCCGTACTTGGTCGACACCGTGGATCCCTCGACGATGGGCAAGAGATCGCGCTGCACGCCCTCGCGCGAGACGTCGGGCCCGTGACCGCCGCCCTCGCGGCCCGCCACCTTGTCCAATTCGTCGATGAAGATGATGCCGTCCTGCTCGGCGCGCCGGATCGCTTCCTTGGTGAGTCGTTCCATGTCGATGAGCTTGGCAGCCTCTTCCTCGGTCAGGGCCTCCAGCGCTTCGGGGATGGTCAGGCGCCGTCGTTTGGTGCGCTTGGATTGGGGGAACATCGATTGCAGGTTGAGAACCATCTCCTCCATGCCCGTGCCAGAGAACACGTCGATGAACGACTGGGGCGTGTCGCTGGTGTCGATCTCGACTGACCGGTCATTGAGCTTGCCCTCGTGCAAGAGCAAGCGCAGGTTCTCGCGCGTGCTGGTGTCGGGCGCGGGCGCGGCCGGAACCTCGGGCGCCGGGGGCGTGCCGGCCATCGATCCTATGGGCGCACGCTGCGGCCGCGCCGGTGGTAAGAGCACGTCGAGCAAACGCTCCTCGGCGTTCTCTCGGGCGCGCGGTCGTAAGCGCTCGCGCTCTTCCTCGCGCAGCATGGACACCGCGGTCTCCGCCAGGTCGCGCACCATGGAATCCACATCGCGGCCCACGTAGCCCACCTCGGTGAACTTGGATGCCTCGACCTTGACAAAGGGAGCGCCCGCGAGCTTGGCCAAGCGACGCGCGATTTCGGTCTTGCCCACGCCGGTGGGGCCGATGAGCATGATGTTCTTGGGCGAGATCTCGTCACGCATGGGCGGCGGCACCTGCTGCCGGCGCCAGCGATTGCGCAGGGCCACCGCCACCGCGCGCTTGGCCTCGCGCTGACCCACGATGTAGCGATCGAGCTCTTCGACGATGGCCCGCGGGGTGAGCGCCTCGGGGCGTTTGCTGGGACTGGCCATCGGCTAGAGTTCCTCGAAGACCTGGTTGGTGTTGGTGTAGATGCAGATGCTGGCAGCGATGCTCAGGGCGCGCTCGGCGATGTCGCGTGCCGAGAGCTGCGTGTCGGCCAGCAAGGCGCGCGCGGCGGCCACGGCGTAGGGCCCGCCCGAGCCCACCGCCGCGGCGTCGCAATCCGGCTCGATGATGTCGCCGGTGCCGGAGAGCATGAGGATCTTCTCCCGGTCGGCCACCAGCAGCAGCGCTTCCAGCCGGCGCAGCACGCGATCGGTGCGCCAGTCCTTGGCCAGCTCGACCGAGGCGCGCAGAAGATTTCCAGTTGCCTCCTTGAGCTTGACCTCGAATTTCTCGAACAGGGTCAGTCCGTCGGCAGCGGAGCCGGCGAAACCGGCCAGGATGCGCCCCTCGTCCAGGCGCCGGATTTTGCGCGCCGTGGCCTTGACCACGGTTTGCCCCATGGTGACCTGTCCGTCACCGCCCATCACGACCTTGCCATCGCGGCGAACGGCCAAAACCGTCGTGGCGTGGAATTGTTGCGTGGGGAGCCCGCCGGCTTTGCCGGCGGCGCACCATCGCAGGAGGGGTTGGGAACCCTTTGAGGGTTCCCATGCAGATCCTGGTAGCTTCATGCTGCGCAGACTAGCGCGTTTTCAGCAGGGCGCGAGGGTGGGAACGATCGTAGACGGCCATCAGGTGATCGATGTCGACCTGAGCATAGCGCTGGGTGGTGCGCAGGCTGGCATGGCCGAGCAGTTCCTGGATGGAGCGAAGATCGGCGCCTTCGCCGAGGAGATGGGTGGCGAAGCTATGGCGCAAGGCATGGGGCGACACGCGACGGACGCCGGTATGGATCTCACGCCGATCCAGCTTGCGGCGCGCCTCGCGATCGCCCAGGCGCCGACCCCGCCGCGACAGGAACAGGGCCTCACCGTCGACCGACCCGGCCACGTGGCCGGCGAGCAGGGCACCACGCAACGGCAGGTACGCCTGGATCGCATCCCAGCCCTTGGACCCGAGCGGCACGATGCGGTCTTTGCGGCCTTTGCCCTGGCGAACCGTGATGCGCGCGCCAGCGCCATCCGGTACCACGTCGGAGAGGTCCAGGTGGCAGGCCTCCGAGATGCGCAGGCCCGCGCCGTACAACACTTCCAGCAACGCCTGGTCGCGGGCGCACTCAGTAGCCTGGACCGCGTCGTCGCCCGCCGGTTCGAGCAACCGCGAGGCCTCGTCCTTGCCCAGGAAGGCGGGCAGTTGCGGCCGGCGCTTGGGTCCGCGCAGGCCCGCCACAGGACTGCCTGCAAGCAGCTTGCGTCGCACCAGCAGCCGGAAGAAGGTCTTCATCGCCGACAGCTTGCGGCCCACGGTGGCGGGATCGTTGCGGCCGTGCAGGCTGGCCAGATACGAACGACACACCTGGGTGGAGAAATCCGTCGGGGTTAGCGCTGGCGGGGCACCCACGCCCCGCACGCTGCGGGCGTGGGCGAACAGCTCATCGAGATCGTTGAGGTAGGCCCGCAGGGTGTGGGCCGAGGCGCGCTTTTCGCTGGCCAGGTGCTGGCGAAAAAGCTCGAGCAGCGGTTCCATCCCCTAGGATGCTAGCGCTGTCCCGATGAACGCGCGAATTACATGGTAGCCTGAGTTTGGCACAGTCCATGGCTTCAACTCCTCGCGATTTCCAGAGCGCCGACCGCCTCGATACCCACCGCAAGGCGCTCTACATCAACCTGGACGAGCGCCGCTACGGAACCTTTGCCGAGATCGGCGCGGGTCAGGAGGTGGCGCGCTGGTTCTTCCGGGTGGGCGGCGCCGCCGGCACCATCGCCAAGAGCACTTCAGCTTACGACATGGCGGTCAGCGACGCCATCTACGGCCACACCGAGCGCTACGTGTCGCGCGAGCGGCTGCAGCGCATGCTCGACTACGAGCACGAGAAGAACCTGACCCGGCTGAGCGCGGCCCGCGGCGAGAGCACCGCGTTCTTCGTGTTCGCCGACACGGTGGCGGCCAAGAGCTTTCGCAACGACAAAGACTGCCACGGCTGGATGGGGCTCAAGTTCCAGAGTCATCCTCGCGACGAGGAGAGCCAGATCGTGCTGCACGTGCGCATGTTGGATGGGGAAGCGCAGCTGCAGCAGGAGGCGCTGGGCGTGGCCGGCGTGAACCTGATGTATGGCGCCTTCTTCCTGCACCACGAGCCCGAGCTGCTGGTCGAGTCTTTGCTCGACAATCTGTCCACCCGGCGCATCGAGATCGACATGATCGAGTTCTCGGGCATCGAGTTTCGCCACGTCGACAACCGCCTGATGAGCCTGAAGCTGGTGCAGCTTGGGCTGTCGCAGGCCGCCATGTTCAGCGCCAAGGGTGAGGTGCTGCAACCCAGCGAGGTTCTGCACAAGAAACCGGTGCTGGTGGAGCGCGGCACCTTCCGGCCCGTGACCAAGGTCAACATCGACATGCTCGAGTCCGCGCGTGCGAGTTTTGCCAAGGCGCTGGGCGAGCCCGATGACACCATCGTGGAGTTGGCAGAGATCACTATGCGCAATCTGCTCACCGAGGAGGGTGAGATCGATCCGCGGGATTTCCTGGCGCGCGCCGATGTGCTGGCGGCCGCCGGTAAGACGGTGCTCATCTCCGACTACTTCGAATACTATCGCCTGGCCACCTACCTGCGCCGCTGCACCCCGGAGGCCATCGCCATCGTCTTGGGCGCGGGCAGTCTGGTCCAGTTGCTCGACGAGAAGTACTACGGTGATCTCGGCGGCGGCATCCTGGAAGCGTTCGGCCAGCTCTTCCAGAAGAACCTGACCGTCTACGTGTATCCCTGGCTCGATCCGGCCAGCAACAAGCTCAACACCGTGTCGAATCTGGACGTGGCCCCAGAGCTGCGCAAGCTGTACGGATACCTGGTGGAGCGAGGCTCGATCGTGCAACTGGAAAACTACGATCCACACATCCTCCACATCTTCACGCCCGAGGTGCTCCGCCGCATCAAGGATGCCGACGCGAGTTGGGAGGACATGGTGCCGCCCGAAATCGCCGAGGTGATCAAGCGCCGCGGGTTCTTCAACTATCGGCCGAGTTCGGCTTGAAATCTCGACGGCGCTTGACGACCCTTGCCCGCAGAGAAGTTCTAGGGCGGGGGATCTGGTATCCTGGCGATCATGTCCGCGCCGCTCGCTGCCGCCGGGGGCCCATCGACGGTCTGTCTGACCCTGGACCTCGACTGGGCGCCGGACCACGTGCTCGAGGACACGCGGCTTCTCCTGCAGCAGGTCGGTTTGCCCGTGACCATCTTTGCCACCCACCAGAGCCCGGGGGCGGCGGCCTTGCTGGCCTTGCCCGACTGCGAGACGGGCGTGCATCCCAATTTTCTGGGCGGCGCTGACCAGGACGCGGTGCTGACCAGGCTGCTGACTGCGTTCCCCACAGCGGTAGGGGTGCGCAGCCACGAGTTGTACTTTGATTCACGCTTGCTGCCGCTCTTCCAGCGCAAGGGTGTTGGTTACTTCTCCAACGATCTCATGTTCCTGCATTCCGGGCTGGCGCCGTACTACGACTGGAGCGGACTTGTACGTCTGCCGCTCTTTTGGGAGGACGACGTTCACTGCCTCTACTTCGACGGTCGCTTCGACTGTGCGGCGCTGCAACTCGATCAGCCCGGTTTGAAGGTGCTGAACTTCCACCCGGTGCACCTTTACCTCAACACCCGCGAGATATCGGACTACCAGGCGGCCAAGCCGGTCCTGGCCGATCCGGCGGTCGCGCGCAATCTCCGGCGCGACGGCCCCGGCATCCGCACTCTGTTTCTCGATGTGGCAGGTCGGCTGCGCGGCGTGGAGATGCGGACGCTGGGCGCTATCGCCGAGGAATTTCGCGCGGCCCATGGCTTCGACGGCCGCACCGCCGAGCGCTTCGCGGACGAGGCCCGCAAGGAGCCCACGGCGTGAGTCGGCGCCGGATTCTGGTGACCGGCACGGGCGGCCCGCTGGGCAGCAACCTGATCCGCTCCCTGCGCGCGGCGCCCGAGTCGCTGGATCTCTTGGGGACGGAAGCCAACCGCTATCACATCCCGCTCTCTCTGGCCGATCGCACCTTTCTCATTCCCCACGCGCGTGACACCGACGGCTACCTCGCCGCCTTGGCCCGCATTGTCGCCGACGAGGCGATCGATCTCATCCTACCCACCCACCCCGTCGAGGTACGCACCATCGCCTGCCACCGCAGCGCGCTGGGTGGCGTGCGCCTGTTCTTGCCCGATAGCGACGCCGTGCTGTGCGCGGACTCCAAGTGGCAAACCTTCTGTACCTTGCGCGCGGCGGGCGTGCCTGTGCCCGACACCTTTGCCATCGATGGCGAGGACGACCTGCGCGCCGCCTTCGCCGCCATCCCCACGCGCCCGGTCTGGGTGCGCGGTTCGGGCGCGCCCGGCATCGGCATCGGCGTGGCGTCCTTGCCCTGCCGCGAGGTCGTGCACGCCATCGCTTGGGTCGATCATTACCGCGGCTGGGGTGGTTTTGTCGCCAGCCGTTTCTTGCCCGGGCGCAACCTCACCTGGTGCAGCCTGTTCCACGACGGCAATCTTGTCGCGGCGCAGACTCGCGAGCGGCTGGAGTACGTGATCCCGCATGTCAGCCCGAGCGGCATCACCGGCGCGCCTGCCGTCAGCCGCACCATCGCGTATCCTCAAGTGCGCGCCACAGGCGAGGCAGCCGTGCGGGCCTTGCCAGGAACCCCGCGTGGGATCTTCTTCGTGGACATGACCGAGGACGAAGCCGGCCAGCCGCGGGTCACCGAGATCAATGCTGGTCGCTTCGGCACGACCATTCACTTCTACACCGAGGCGGGCTGCAACTTTCCCTATTGGGCGTTGCGGCTGGCGTTCGGCGAAAGCATCCCCGGCGCGCCGCTCATCGATCCCATTGTGCCCGGCCTGTACTGGCTGCGCACCCTCGACTGTGGCCCGGTGCTGGCGCGCGATCTGGACGGGCCCGGCCAATGACCGGGACACCTGCCGTCGTCATCTTGGACCTGGACGGCGTCCTTCTCGACCTTCACTTGGACAGCGCGCGGGTGCGCCGCAAGGTGAACGCCATCCTGGCTCCTACCGGTATCAGTGTCGAGGGCAAGGGCTTGCTCAGCGGCATCGAAGCGGCGTGCGCGGAACTTGGTGCACGCGACGCCGAGGCGGGCGCCCGCCTGGCAGCCCGCTTGTGGGCGGTGGTCGACGAGGAGGAAACCCGGTGCGCCCCGGACTGCTCGATCCATCCCGGGGCACGCGCCCTGCTGGAGCGTCTCGACGGGCTTCCGCTCGCGCTGTACACCAACAACCACCACGCCGCTGCGCTGGCAGCCCTGCGCGTTGTCGGGATCGATTCGGCGCGCTTCTTTGCCATCCAGGCGCGCACGGGTGCCACATCGATCAAGCCGGCCGCAGCACCGGTGCTCGCGATTCTCTCGGCGCCCGAAGCAGCCGCCGTCGAGCGTGTGTTCCTGGTCGGTGATCACCCTGCGGACATGGGTTCAGCCTTGGCAGCACGTCAGGCCGCGCCTGGGCCTGTGGTCGTCGCCATCGGGCACGCGCATTCCATGACTGATGTGCCGCGCTTGGAATTGGCCGGAGCGGACTTCGTAGTCACTGAAGTCAGCGAGGCCGCGGACTTGGTTCGCGCCCCGCGCAGTCCGCACACCCTGTCCATAGTGCTGCTGGCCTGGAACGAGGAGGCATCCATCGGGGCGGCCGTGCGCGACTGCCGGCGCGTCGGCCGCCTGTGGCTTTCCGGCTACGAGATCATCGTGGTCGACGACGGCTCTCGCGATGGCACCGCGGCCCAGGCCGAGGCCGCCAGCGAGGGTGACGTGCGGGTCGTGCGCCACGCGCACAATTTGGGTATGGGCGCGGCCATGCGTAGCGGATACGCCGCAGCCCGTTGCGAGTACATCGCTCACCTTCCCGCCGACCGTCAGGTCCGCCCGCAGTCGCTGCTGGCTTTCTTGCCGCGGGTCACGCCCGACACCACCGCGGTCAGCACCTACGTGGCGCCGCCCTCAGGCGAGCAGCGTCACCTCGTGTCGCTGGCTTTTCGGTTTGTGGTGCGGGCATTGGGCGGGCTGCGCGTGAACTTCGCCGGCACTTACGTCTTTCACCGGCACTGGCTCGATACGATCGCTCTGGCCACTGTGCGCAGCGAGACCTTCCTGTTCAGCTTCGAGTTGCTGGAGCGGTTGCGCCAGGCGGGCAGCCGTTTCGCCTCGGTCCGCATTCGTCCATTCGTGCGCGAAGTGGGACAGAGCCGCGAAGTGGCCTTGCGGCGGATGGTGCGCGTGTTCGGCGAGATTGCTCGCTACCGGATACGTAGCCTCACGTCGACCTGAGGGATGCGCGGCGGCGGTGGCCGCGGCGGAGTGCCAGCGCGGCCGTGGAGCTGGCGGCTTTGGCGAAGGCGATCCCACAGACCGAGCGAAAGGGTCGGTCACGCCCAGGCAAGCGAGGAATTGCCATGGTCGTGGATGGCGCGGCTGCAGCCGCTGCCCGCAGCGCCATCCGCCGGTCAGGTCACGACGCCTTGGCGTCGGGCGTGCCCGGCGCATCCTCGTCCGCGTCGGGTTCGGCCGTCCAGCCGCAGCCCTCGGCCAAGCAGCGCAGGCGCACGCCCGCGCGCGACACCTTCTGCACCACGAAGGCGGCGTCGCATTGGGGGCAGCGCTTGGGCAACGGGCGATCCCATGACACGAAATCGCACTTGGTCCTGGAGTAATTGGAACAGCCGAAGAAGATCCGGCCCCGCCGCGAACGTTTCTCGGTGAGGTAGCCGCCGCAGCCAGGACGGGGGCAAGCGACGCCGAGGGAAAGTGGACTGGTCGTCTTGCAGTCCGGGTAGCGCGAGCAGGCCAAAAATTCGCCGAAACGTCCGCGCCGGATCACCATGGGCGAACCACAGCTCGGGCAAATCTGGTCCGACGGTCGCGTGGCGGGTTGAACCGTCAAGGTGCCGTCGGCGTTGCGGGTGTATTCCTTGGTGTTGCGACACTCGGGGAAGCCGGAACAAGCCAAGAAGTAGCCGTTGCGGCCCCACTTGATCACCATCGGCTTGCCGCACTTCTCGCACACCTCCTCGGTTGGCTCCTCTTCACGCTTGAGGTCGCGCATCTCCACCTTGGCGCGCGCCAGATCCTTCTCGAATGGTCCGTAGAAGTCGCGTAACAGCTTGACCCAGTCCACCGCACCTTCCTCCACTTCGTCGAGCTGTTCCTCCATCTGCGCGGTGAAATCGCTGCTGACGATCTCGGGAAAACTCTTGACCAGCAGGCCGTTGACCACCACGCCCAGCTCGGTGGGACCGAGGCGGCCTTCCTGCTTCTCCACGTAGCCACGATCTTGAATGGTGGACAAGATGGCCGCGTAAGTCGACGGTCGGCCAATGCCCTTCTCTTCCAGTTCGCGCACCAGGCTGGCCTCGGAGTAGCGCGGCGGCGGCTGGGTGAAGTGCTGCTCGGGCTGGCAGCCGAGCAGGCGCAGGGTCTCACCTTCGTGGATGTCAGGCAGGCTGCCGGCGGTTTCGTCGTCGGGGCTGCCCTCGTCCTGCGCTTCGGCGTAGATGGCGAGGTAGCCGGCGAAGCGCATGACCTGGCCGGTGGCGCGCAGGCCGACCCGGCCCGCGTCTATCTCGATACCGGTTTGGTCGAACACCGCGGGCGACATCTGGCAGGCCACGAAGCGATTCCAGATGAGTGTGTACAGCTTGACCAGATCCTCGACTTCTCGCGCATCTCGGACACTCGGGGACTGGGAAAGCAGACGCCGGACAGTCTCCGGATCGTACTGCGTCGAGGTGGGCCGGATGGCTTCGTGCGCGTCCTGGGCCGACTTCTTGCTCTTGAAGACGTTGGGCTCGGCCGGTCGCGAGGCTTCGCCATAGCGGTCGGCGATCCATGCGCGCACGTCAGTCACCGCGTCCTCGGACAGCCGGGTGGAATCCGTGCGCATGTAGGTGATGAGACCGGTGGGGCCCTCGTCGCCCAACTCGACGCCTTCGTACAGCCGCTGGGCCAGGCCCATGGTGCGCTTGGGTGAGAAGCGCAGCTTGCTGGACGCTTCTTGCTGCAGGCGGGAGGTGATGAAGGGCGGCGGCGGATTCTTGCGGCGCTCCTTGCGTTCTACCGAGGCGACCCGCAGGCTCGCCTGCGAGATCAGAGACAACACCTCGCTGGCTTGGCCTTCGTGCGAAAGAGCGGCCTTCTCGCCATCGAGCCGTACCACGCGCGCGGCAAAGGGGGGCGGTGCGCTCCCTTCCACCTGCACTGCAATGGTCCAATACTCCTCGGGACAGAAGGCCTTGATCTCGGCCTCGCGATCCACCACCAAACGCACTGCCACCGACTGCACCCGGCCCGCCGACAGACCGCGCCGCACTTTGGACCACAGCACTGGGCTGATCTCGTAGCCCACCAGCCGGTCAAGCACGCGCCGCGCCTGCTGGGACTCGAACTTGTGCATGTCGAGTTCGAGCGGATGGAGGATGGCCTCGTTCACCGCCTTCTTGGTGATCTCGTTGAAGAGCACGCGGTGGATATTCGGGTTGGCGGGCCGGATCTCCTCCGCGATATGCCAGGCGATCGCCTCGCCCTCGCGGTCTGGGTCGGGTGCCAGCAGAACCTGGCTTGCCTTCTTGGCCGCGGCCTTGATGTCGGCGATCACCTTCTTCTTGCCCTCGATGACCACGTACTTGGGCTGGAAGTCGCGCTTGACGTCGATGCCCATGCTGGCCTTGGGCAGATCCTTGACGTGCCCCACCGATGCTTTGACCAGGTAGCCCGCGCCCAGGTACTTCATGATGGTTGCGGCCTTGGCGGGCGACTCGACGATCACCAGCGTGCCGCCGCCGGCGACACGCTTCTTCGCGGACAACTTCGCGGCGGGCTTCTTGGTACTGGACGACTTGGCCTTGGCCGTGGTTGGTTCGCCGGAATCTGACTTGACCTTCTTGCTAGCAGCCACGTCGAATCACCTCGTATTGGTTGCCCGGGATCCTGCAGAGCCAGCCGTCCAGCTCGGCCTCGACGAGTGCCGCCATCACCGCCGGCAAGGGCAAGCCGATCTTTCGGCTGAGCGCGGCTGGCGTGGCCGCTCCCTCGCGCAGGGCCGCCACCAGCGATGCGACGGTTCCGGCCGGCGGCTGGTCCTGGTCCGAAGACGCAGGCCCACGTCCGTCCAGCACGTCCTCGACCTCGGCCGCCGAGCTGACGGGCCAAGCCTGTTCCCTTTGCAGCAGTGAAGCGGTGCCGGAACTGCCGGGAACCGCCAGCACCGGTCTGCCCAACGATCGCGCCAGAGCAGCGGTGATGAGCGCGCCTGAACGGTAGGCGGCCTCCACCACGATCACCGCATCCCCCAGCGCCGCGATGATGCGGTTGCGCGCGGGGAACTGGCCGGCGCGCGGCGGCGTTCCCAGCGCATACTCCGACAGCAGACCGCCTGTGGCCACGATACGCGAGAAGAGCGGGCCATGACGGTCGGGGTACGTCACGTCGACGCCACAACCGAGAACCGCGAAGGTTGGAGCGGCAGCGGCTGTCAGCGCTCCCTCATGGGCAGCGGCATCGATGCCGAACGCACCGCCGGAGATGATGACGATACCCTTGCCAGACAGATCTCTCGCGAGCTCTCTCGCGCGCGCGCAGCCGGCGCCGCTGGCCGCGCGTGCACCCACCACGGCGACCGCACGCGCACCGTTTGCTGGCACGCGACCGCGCACCCATAGGACAGCGGGCGCATCGGAGAGAGCCAGGAGTCGCTGCGGATACCCCTCGTCCCCGCGTACGATCTGGACAGCAGCTTGACGTGTGTCCTGTTCTGGCGGCCTGCGCATGGGCAGCATGATCTGTCTTGTCGGACGAGAATCACGCAGGTTGTCTGCCGCATGCATCGGGAAGGCAAGCTGATAGCGCCAGCCCGACGGAAGATCAAGCGGCGGCAGAAAAAGCCAAAGAAATCAAAGAGGTTGCAAGGGAGAGACCTAGTAGCCTTTACGCATCTCGGTGGTTTCGCCCACACGCAGCTCTTTTGAACTGCGTGCAATCCACGCCACCGAGGCGTTGTCGCGTACATCGATCACCCATAGCTCACCCACCACTTCCTTGGGCGACTCCGGGTCCATGTACTCCCAAGCCTCCAGCATCCCTCGGTAGCCATCACCGCGCCTGACCACGAAATTGCGATTGCCAATCTGGACGCCATCGCGCCGGCCCCGGTTCAGGACCACGAAGCGCTCGCTGGCGAGAAACTCCTCGGCCGTGAATGCTGCCACCACGCGCGCCTCCAAGTTGACGTCACTCGGGCGCGGCTCGATGCGCTTGAATTGCCGAATGGCGCTGCTGACCCGGGCACCGCGCTCGATGCCGTCGATCACGTCCGTGATCGTCCCGCGGGCGATGTCAGCGCCCGCGATCTGCTCGACCACGATGTCGCCGAGCACCTTGATCAGGTAGCCATAGACTTTGCCTGTATCGGGATCTTTGACCGGATGGTCAGTGTCGGTTTCAAAGACAGAATAGCGTTCGCCGGCGCGCAGGGGCCGGTCCTTGGGAAAACGCAGGTAAGCCTGGTCGCCGGAGGAGAGAATCACTTTCTCTTCGCGCGAACCGCTCACCGTGGCGCTTTGGGCGAGGTCTCGGGCTTCGATGAACCCGATTTCGCGCAACACCACCGCATTGCTGGACAGGGCAGCCAGGCGCTCAGACGAGAACGAGCGACCGGAGTCCTTGGTCGCCGTTTCACCGCCGGCAAAAGCAGCGCTGCCTTCGCTCCCGGACAGCCCGAGCCGAATCACGTCGCCCGGGAAGATCCAGTGCGGGTTGGTGACGAGCGGGTTGGCGGCCCACAAGCGAGGCCAGCGCCACGGGTCGGCGAAGTATTTCGAGCACAGGCTCCACAGTGTGTCGCCCTTTTGCACCACGTGAAGCTCGGGGACCTGTCCTGTGCCTTGCCCAGCCGCGGTCTCGCGTGCGCCTCCCTCGTCTTCGCTCCCCGAATCGATCCCTATGACACCCCCGGGAGGTGCCAGACCCGCAGAGGTGTTCTCCAGCCGCTTTGTGTTTGCATCCTTGCCGGTGTCGCCAATGGTCTGCGACCCCTTGCGGCTGCTGTGCTGGCCCGCCGGAGCAAGGGTTGGGATGGACGCGGTGTCTGGCGCGGCAGTGTCTGGCGCGGCGGTGTCCGGCAACGCCAGTTGATCAGGCGCGCTCTTCAAGTCCTGGACCTGCGGCGGGATGCGGGTTGTCCCCCAGGTCTGGGCTGAAACAGCAGCCGGAAGTGACGCCGCCAATGTGGCGGAAAACAGGGCATGGAGATGAACTAGCCTCACGGGGCCTCCTCGGGAGCGTGCGCAGTCTTGGCGGGTGGGTCGGCAAGGGGATGGGCATCGTGCGAGGGGTGCGCGGCCCCCGAACGATCGAGCTCAGCCAGGCGAGTGGTTGCCAGGGCGGCGGTTTCGTGTCGCGGATAGGACCGGACAAGTTGTTCGAGGGTCTGCTTGCCAGCGTCGATGCTGCCGAGAGCGAGATAGCTGTAGCCGACCTTGAGCAAGGCGTCGGGGACCTTGTTGCCGTGGGGAAAGCGCTCGACCACGCGACGGAACTCTCGCACAGCGGAGGAGAAATCTTTCGTGTCGTAGTAGCACTCACCCAGCCAGTACTGGGCATTGTCAGCCAGATCATGCGCGGCGTAGCGCCGCAAGAATTCGCGAAACCCTTCCGCAGCGCCGTCATGATTGCCCTGGCGAAGTGCCTCGTATGATCGACGGTATAGCCTGAAGGCCTCCATGTCAGCGCCGCGGCTCGTGCGGCCGCCACCTGACCCCTGGCCCTCGCGACTTGCATGGCCTGCGCGCTCTTCATCCTCGGCTACAGGATGTTCCACTAGCATGGGCGCGTGCTCGCCATGCAGGCGAAGAACCGGCCGACTGCTGCTCGACTTGGCCGCCTCGCCCGCGTACTCCACCTCCGTTTCGGCCGCCACCATCGTGGTGGCAGGAGCCATTGCCACAGCGGTGTCCGGCACGGCTGAATCATTCTCCGGATGCAGCTTCACAGTAGGAAGTTGCGGCGTCGCCACTTTTTGCTCGTTGACCTTCCGGCTGTCGAGCTGGTCCTTCAAAATGAACACGCGATTCTCCAGCTCCTCAACCTGCTTGGCGTACTCTGCGTTCTGAGCCCGTAGCGATTCGATGCTTCGGTTGAGCTGATCCATCGTGGCCTGCTCGGGCCCTCGATGAGCACAGGCGGCCAGCAGCCCCGCGGCTGCTAGTCCTATGGCGCGCTTAGCAAACGACATGCTCGATCACCAAGGGATCATAGTGTCGTTCGGCAGTTTGGTACAAAAACTGACTAGCCAAACTCGGCGAGGATACGATCAGCACCGCGCGCTAAAAGCGCCTCGGCAAGTGCCCGACCAAGGGCGGCGGCGGTAGACGGCGGTCCGGTGACATGCTCGAAGAGCATATTCGTGCCGTCGGGGCGCCCGACTAGGCCCGATACCTCCAGTTTCCCGTGCTGCACTCTGGCGATTCCTGCCACGGGCGTGCGACACCCGGCACCCAGGCGGTGCAGGAGAGCGCGCTCGGCCGCGACGGTGACCTCCGCCTCTTCGCTCGCCAGCGGGCGACAGAGAAGGCGCATGGGTTCGTCTGCGGTTCGGATTTCAATCGCCAGTGCGCCTTGCCCAATGGCCGGGAGCATGCGCTCGACCGGAATCCGCTCGGCAACGTGTTGGGACAGGCCGAGACGGTCCAGACCCGCACAGGCAAGAATGGCCGCGTCGACGAGCCCGTCGGCCACCTTGCGCAGACGGGTGTCGAGGTTGCCGCGCAAAGGCTCCAGCCGCAGGTCCGACCGCAGTGCCTTGACCTGGCAGATCCGGCGCAGGCTGGTCGTACCCACGCGTGCGCCCCGTGGCAGGTCGACAAGGGCGGCCCCGTCGTGGCTGACCAGGGCGTCGCGCACGTCGGCGCGGGCGGGGATTGCGGCCAGATCGAGCCCAGGGGCCAGTTCGGTGGGCACATCCTTCAGGCTGTGAACCGCAAGATCGATCTCGCTCGCGAGAAGGGCCGCCTCAATCTCCTTGACCCACACTGCCTTGCCACCTGCCTCCCACACCGGCCCGTGTGGCGTCCGATCCCCGGTGGTGACGATGATGGTGCGCTCGACCACCAGCCCGGGATGGGCCGCCCGCAGCAGATCGGCGACGTGGTCGGCCTGCCAGAGTGCAAGGGCGCTGCCCCTCGTGCCGATGACAACGCGATCGGGGCCCACGCGACGATCTTCTACAGACTGGCGACCGCGGCCACAACCGACGCGTCGGGCGTCGCGCCGCCAACCGGTTTGGCCACGAACCCGACCTCGACCTCGTAAGCGGTTTCGCCCAGGATGACCGAGTTCATGTACACCTCGGCCCCCATGGCGGAGACCGCGGCTTTCGTCTTCACCTTGCCGAGAAGGCTGAAGGTCTGATCGCTGCCCGCCTGGACCCTGATGAAGTAGCAGCCGGGAACCAGTCGGAGAACCAGCCCTCCCCCTGGAAGCTGCAGCATCTCACCCTCGAGATTCACCCGCTCAGCAGACAGCCAGGAGTCGACGGTCTCCTGGGGGATGAACAACTTCACGGGCATGTGACCTTGAATCCTCGCGGGTAACGCTGGTTTCAAAATAGCATCCCTTCACGGCTGCCACAAACCGCAGCGAAGGTTGCCAGCATCCAATTCATTGTACGGAGGCCGCGGTGGACGATTCGGTCTCCCGCGACTGCTGCGACTGTGGTAAAGGAGCCGCACCATGGCGAGCCAGAACATCGTTGTCGTCACGGACAGCAACTTCGAGAGCGAAGTCGTCAAGTCCCCGCTGCCAATCTTGGTGGACTTCTGGGCCACTTGGTGCACGCCGTGTCTTGCTGTTGCTCCCCATGTCGAGGCTCTGGCGCAGGAGTACGCTGGCAAGATTCGTGTGGGCAAGTGCGACATCGACGCCAATCCCATGGTTCCCACGCAGCTCGAGATCCGCAGCATTCCGACCCTGCTGATGTTCAAGGCTGGCCAAGTGGTCGGTCAGGTAGTGGGAGCCGTGCCGCGCGCGCGAATTCAGGATCTGGTCAAAAAGGCGCTGTAGACCCTCGGCGCTCTAGCGCCCGACCAGGATCCAGGCCAGCAGCGCCCCGGCCGCCACCGCGGCCAGCATCACGCCGATGAGCAACCCCCTGGCGGGCGGAAGCGCGTGCGGGCTGCGGCCGTCGAGGGGCTGGGCGGGATAGGGCATGCCCGTGGGCTGAGCCTCGAAACCGGGAACTGCGGGCCGCGAGCCCGTGCCACGCCCCGCCTCCGGGGCAGGGAAAACGGATTCCACGGCCCACGCCGGCCCGGCAGCGGCTCCGCTGGGCGGCAGGCCCGCGACCGGTAATGATGCGCTCGCTCGGGCAGCGGCCATATCCGCGACGGTGTCGCGAGCCGGACGCTCGGTCGGCTGCGCACCGGTTCGGCGAGTGGGCCAGTCGGTTTCCTGTGACCACGACCGCGGGTCGATGAACCCACCCGTGGGCCGGTGGACCTGGACGGGGTTGATCGCCCGCCCGGCCTCGGGGCCGGGTGCACTCCCTTGCCCGTCGAAGCCGACCGAGGTGAAGGCGTCCAGCTCCTCGTGCAGGATGGTGTCGATGAGGTTGGGCTTCTTGACTCGGCCGCTGGTGGACGCCGTGTTCTGTTCTTCCTGACAGGCGCGCACCAGATCCGCGATGTCGCGCTGGATCATCTTCAGGCCGCGCGAGAACCAGTAGTGTGCCAGCGCGTCCTGCAAGTCGGTCGCCGACTGGAAGCGGTCCTCCACGCGGCGGGCGAGCGCCTTGCGAACGATCTCCTCGAACTCGGGCTCCACCTCCGGGTTCTGCTGTCCAATCGGCGGAACCTTGGCGTTGCGGACCATCTCCACCGTCTGGTAGTCGCTCTCGCCGTAGAACAGACGTTTGCTGGTCAGCGCCTCGTAGAGCAGGATGCCTACCGCGAAGATGTCGGCCCGCTGATCCACGTTCTCACCGCGGGCCGCCTCGGGCGACAGGTAGCTCATCTTGCCCTTGACCACGCCCGGGTCGGTCGCTTCCACCTGGCTGGCGGCCTTGGCCAGTCCGAAGTCAGCCAGCTTGATCTCACCGTTACGCGAGATGAGCACGTTCGCCGGCGAGATGTCGCGGTGGACGATGCCCAACGGCCGGCCGGTCTCCGGATTGGTTAGATCGTGCGCATAGGCAAGGCCCTTGCAGACCTCCATGATCATGTAGATGGTCTGGCCGATGGTCAGACGCTTGCGGATGCGGCGCCGCCATTCGAAAATTGCCTTGAGGTCGACCCCGTCGACGTACTCCATCACGATGAAATACGTGTCGTCGACGCGCCCGATGTCGAAGACCTGGACGATGTTCGCGTGCTGCAGGAAGAGCGAGAGGCGCGCCTCGTCCAAGAACATGGTCACGAACTTCTGGTTCTTGGTCAGATTCGGCAGGATCCGCTTGATGGCGACGTTCTTGCGGAAACCCTGCAGCGACTCCGCCACGCCCTTGAACACCTCGGCCATACCGCCGGCGGCAATACGCTCAGTAACTCGATAGCGGCTTTCGGACATCGGGCGGGCCGTGCGATTGAAGGTGAAGCCTATATAGCAGAGGAGACCTGCGGTTGACAGTCAAGCATTGTCAGCCAGCCCGGCCGCCACAGCCACGGGCTGGCGGCCAGCTCGGGCGTGCCCACGCTGGCCTGGCCGGGCGGAAAGCCGCGCTCAGTCTTCGCTGGTTGCACCCGCTCCGCCCATCTCCTCACCCGCGTTCGCATCGAGGGCGCCGCCGCGACCAGCCTGCTCGACCGCTGTCTCTTCGCGCTCGTGTTGTTCTTTGCAGTCGATGCACAGCGTGGTCACGGGTCGCGCAAGCAAGCGCTTGAACGAGATGGCCTCGCCGCACGATTCACAGGTATCGATCGACCCGTTGTCGAGACGAGCAAGCTGCTTGTCGATCTTGCCGAACAGGTACTTTTCGCGATCGTGAAGCCGCATTTCCGTGGAGAAGATCTCCTCCTCCATCGACTCGTCAATGGAGTCGCGGCCAATGTTGCGCTCATGGTTCATGGAATAACTGAGCGCGTGCTGGCCGGTCAGTGCCAGACGCTTCTTCGCCCCTTCCAGAACCTCTCGAATTTGCGCCTTTTCGCTTTCGGTCAGCATGGTCCTCCTCGCGTTGCACGGGCCTAGGTGAAGACTTCGGTAGACCGGCCCCCCAAGTTTAGTCAACCACCACCCGCGCGGAAGCCTACGACGCCTTCTTCTCCCGTACGAGCTGCGGGCGCCCGCGCGACACGACGACTTCGCGGGTTACCACGCATTCTGTCACCCCACTAAGCGAAGGAATCTCGTACATCACATCGAGCATGACTTCTTCCAGGATGGCACGCAACCCGCGCGCCCCGGACTTGCGGCGCGCGGCCTCCTCGGCCACGCTGCGCAGAGCGTCTTCGGTGAAACGCAGCTTGACGCCCTCGAGATCCAGCAGGCGTTCGTACTGCTTGGCCAGCGCGTTCTTGGGCTTCCACAGAATGGCCATCAAATCGTCCACGTCCAGCTCGTCGGCGGCGACGATGATGGGCAAGCGGCCCATGAACTCGGGAATCATCCCGTACTTGATGAGATCCTCGGTGCGCGCCATCGCCCGCAGCTCGTTCTTCGATTCGTCGCTCTTGCTGATGGTGGCGCCGAAGCCAAGGCCGCGCGTTCCCGTGCGCCGGCGCACCAACTCCTCCAACCCGTTGAAGGCGCCCGTGCATACAAAAAGGATGTTGGTGGTATCCACCTGCACCAGCTCCTGTTGGGGCCGGTTGCGGGCGCCGTCGGGCGTGATGGAGGCTTGCTTGCCTTCCAGGATCTTGAGCAGGGCCTGCTGCACGCCCTCACCCGACACGTCGCGGGTCACCGAGGGCCCGCCCCCCTTGCGCGCGATCTTGTCGATCTCGTCGATGCAGACGATTCCCCGCGCCGCCTTGTCGGCGTCGTTGCCCGCGTTCCGGTACAGCGCCTTGATCACGCTGTCCACGTCCTCGCCCACGTAGCCGGCCTCGGTCAACGTGGTGGCATCCGCCATGGCAAAGGGCACGTCCAGCTTGCGCGCCAGGGTCTGCACCAGCAGGGTCTTGCCGCAGCCGGTGGGTCCGATGAGCAAAATGTTGCCCTTCTGGATCTCGACATCGCCGGCCTTGCCGTGCTGGCCGATGCGCTTGTAGTGGTTGTATACAGACACCGCCAGGGCCTTCTTGGCCCGCTCCTGCCCGATCACGTAACGGTCGATCTCGTCGTAGATCTCGCGCGGCCGCGGGTAGCGCGGACGTTCCGCCGCCTCTTCCTTGGCGATGATGTCGTTGCACAGGGCCACGCACTCGTCGCAGATGAAGACCCGCGGTCCTGAGATGAGCTTCCGCACCTCGCGCCGGCGCTTTTGGCAGAAGGAGCAGTGGAAGTCGTCCATCCCCCATGAGTATTGCATCCGAACTCTGGTGAAGCCAAGCCTGTCAACCTCGATTGCAACGAAGCTCTTGCGTGCGCGGGGAAAAGGTGTTCCGCGGGGGACAGTCTTGGCCGCAGCGCGTGCGGCGACCTCGAACGGAGCCGAAAAAGAATCTTGGCGTCGTGCAAGCAGGCCGGGTAGATGAATGCGAGTCAGAACCATGTGTGGAATTGTTGGCTACGTAGGAGCACGTGAAGCGACGCCCATCCTGCTGGGCGGGCTGCGCCGCCTGGAGTACCGGGGCTACGACTCGGCAGGGATCGCGGTGTGCAATGGTGGCGAGGCCCATCTGGTGCGCTGTCAGGGCAAGCTGGCGGCCCTGGAGAAGCTGTTGGCGGCGGAGAGTCCGGTGGGCGCGTACGGCATCGGACACACGCGCTGGGCGACCCACGGCCGGCCTTCCGACGAGAACGCCCACCCGCACAAGGCCGGCCCCATCTCGGTGGTGCACAACGGGATCGTCGAGAACCACGTTGAGCTGCGCGAGCGGCTGATCGCCTCGGGCCGCCATTTCTCTTCGCAGACTGACACCGAAGTGCTGGCCCATCTGATCGATGAGGCCTTGCAGGCAGGCGCGGGCTCGCTGGTCGAGGCGGTACGGACGGCCCTGCGCCAGGTGACGGGCGCCTACGCCATCGCGGTGCTGTCTGACCGCAGTCCGAATGCGCTGGTGGCGGCGAAGAATGCATCTCCGCTGGTGTTGGGCGTGGGCAACGGCGAGACCTTCATCGCCTCGGATGCCCCCGCCATTCTTGAACAAACCCGCGACATGTTGTTCCTCGAGGACGGCGACATCGCGGAACTGGATCGGTCAGGCGCGCGCATCACCGATCTCGACGGAAATCCCGTGGTGCGCAAGCCGCGCACCGTGACCTGGACGGCCGGGCAGGCTGAAAAGGCCGGCTATCCGCACTTCATGTTGAAGGAGATCCACGAGCAGCCGCGCGCGGTGACCGATACCCTGCGCGGACGCCTGCTCCCCGACAGCAACGATGCCGTCTTGGAGGACCAAGAGGTGACGCCGCTGCCCGGCCGCGTGGTCATCCTGGCCTGCGGGACCTCGTATCACGCCGGCCTGGTGGGCAAGTTCCTCATCGAGAATATCGCGCGCATTGCTTGCGAAGTCGATCTGGCTAGCGAGTTCCGTTACCGGGAGCCGGTGGTTGGATCGAAGGATCTGGTGGTGGGCATCTCCCAGAGCGGCGAAACCGCCGACACCCTGGCGGCGATCAAAGAGGCACGGGCGCGGGGCGCGCGCACCTTCGCCATCTGCAACGTGGTGGACTCGGCCATCCCACGCGCCTCGGATCTGGTGCTGTACACGCACGCCGGTCCCGAGATCGGCGTTGCGTCCACCAAGTGCTTCACGGCCCAGCTCGCGGCGCTGGCGTTGCTGGCCATTCACCTGGGCCGACGCAACGGCGCCCTGGCCGGCGTGGCGGCCACCGAGCTGGTGGGCGAACTGATGCACATCCCGCACAAGATGAGCGAAACGCTCAAGGAATGCGGTGATCTGAAGGTGCTGGCCCACAAGTACAAGAACGTGCGCGACTTCCTCTTTCTTGGGCGTGGTACCAACTACCCCATCGCGCTCGAGGGCGCGCTCAAGCTGAAAGAAGTTTCGTACATCCATGCCGAGGGCTATGCCGCCGGCGAGATGAAGCACGGGCCGATCGCGCTCATCGGCGACGGTTTGCCTGTGGTCATCATCGCGACTCGGGGCAAGGGCTACGACAAGGTGTTGTCGAATTTGGCCGAGGTGCGCGCCCGCGAGGGCCAGGTCATCGCGGTGGCCACCAAGGGCGACACGGCGATTCTGCAGCACTGCGAGGACGTGCTGTGGGTTTCCGATGCGCCGTCGCTGCTGCAGCCGATGCTGACCGTGCTGCCCCTGCAGATGCTGGCCTACGCGGTGGCGCTGGCGCGCGGGAATGACGTGGATCAGCCGCGCAACTTGGCCAAGAGCGTGACCGTCGAGTAGCGGCGTCGGCTGGGGAAGGCGCGGAGAAACTCAGAGGCCCGAGTCAGCGCCAGCGCAGACACCGTCGTGGGCGGTGCGAACCCCGACCGCGACCGCGCAACTCGCGTTCGTGTACGATTTTCCATCGCACCCACAGACCGGTTTCAGTTCTCCACCGCAGTCCGCCGTCGAGAAGGCGAGACATCCACCGGGGCCAGAGCACCCCGAGCCCGAGCAGAACTCGATGTTGGTACATTGGCTATCATCCACACAGGAGATCGTCGTCCCCGGAGGAGGTGACGTACACAGGTATGGGATACTCGCATCGTAGCAGCGGCCTGTGATGGAGCAGCATTGCTGGCCCTGCGGACATTGGTCGCTCGTTGCGCAGTAGATCACGGGAGTACGCGGGCTGCCAGGCATTGCGTCGGGATCCACTGGGGTGCCGCACGGGAAGCGAGATAGCGTGGAAACGCCGGCTCGGCAGGCCGACTGAACATCCGGGTAGGTAACCCCGTCGCACCCGCAGTATTGCGCGGTTCCCGAACTGTAGCCGCAATTCGAACGTGATACGCAGGTCCCCGGTCCCTGGCAAAGGGCTTGACTCTCCGTCGAGCAGAACTGGGTCGGGCGGCAATCTGCGTTGGACGCGCAGGGGAGGGAAGCGCCGGTCGACGACGCACCCGCGAGGAAACCGCTGTCCGGCAGTGCGCTCGGGAGGGAACCGTCGTTCGACGGTACGCTCGGTTTCGGGCAACTCGTCCCCGCGGTCGACGGGTCGATGCAATTCCCATCGAGCAAGCAGCAGATCTGTCCGGTGGGGCAGGTCACGCCGCCGCAGATCGCGGGCCTCGGCGTGGGTTCCGGACAATCGCTGGCGACTCGGCTCGGCGCCACGCAGTTCCCTGTGCTGAGGCAGCATTGTTGCCCCTGAGGACAAATCGTGGCGCCACAGATTCCGTCGTCCCCAACTCGTGCAACGGCTAGGCCGCTCCCGCTGCCCGAGCTGCCACCGGAAGCGTCGCTCGTGGCACTCGTGCCGCCACTCGACCCACCGCCGGCTGTCGCTGGGTTTCCTTTGAGCGGGTCGCGCCCGCACGCACACAGCAGGGACAGAAGCAGGAGAGCATTCGAGCAGAGTTTCATCTGGCGCAAAGGACCGCTCGGACTCTATCACCGCGCGCCTCTCGTGGAACACACGCTTTGCGGCCAGCGGAGCGATGCAGTGTGCCGCAGAAATACTAATCTTTGTGGCGATGAGGCGTGGATGTGATACAAATTGGCATCGTAGTCGTCATGTTTCTGTGGATATTCGGGGTGAGATCTGACGATTTATGAGAAAAAAGGCAAAGATGGCAAAGACGGCAGTGAAGAAGAAGACAAAGTCGCGCCAGAATACGCAACTTCGAGGCAAGCCCGCCACTGCGGCTCAAGCCCAGGAGAAGATTCCCACTGGCGGCGAGAAGGTCGTGCAGTGCCTGGAGCGCGAAGGCGTGGAGATCATCTTCGGGTTGCCGGGCGGCGCCGCCATCCCGCTCTTCGACGCGCTCATCGGGTCGAAGATCAAGCTGGTCCGGGTTCGCCACGAGCAGGGCGCGACCCACATGGCCGACGGCTACGCGCGCGCGACCGGCAAGCCGGGCGTCGTGTTGGTGACCTCGGGTCCGGGCGCCACCAACACCATCACCGGCCTGTACACCGCGCTCATGGACTCGGTGCCCATGGTGGTCATCACCGCGCAGGTAGTGCGGTCGCTGCTGGGCAAAGACGCCTTCCAGGAAGCGGACATGACCGGCATCACCTATCCCGTGGTCAAGCACAGCTATCTCGTGCGCCAGGCCGCCGACATCCCGCGCATCATCAAAGAGGCTTTCTACATTGCCACCACCGGCCGGCCTGGCCCGGTGCTGGTTGACCTGCCCAAGGATCTGGCGGCCGGCCCCTGTGACGCTCCCTTTGTCGATTCGGTCGACCTGCCCGGCTACCACGTGCCCAGCCGGGCGGAGGCGCAGGACCTCGCGCGGGCCGCGCAGTTTCTCGGCAAGAGCCGCCGGCCTGTGCTTTACGTCGGGCACGGCGCAGTCATGTCCGACGCGGGCCCGGCGATCCTCGAACTCGCCGAGAAGCTGCAAGCGCCGGTGGTCACCACCCTTTTGGGTAAGGGTGCGGTGCCCGAGGATCAGCCCTTGCACCTCGGAATGCTGGGCATGCACGGCACTGCCTATGCCAACAAGGCGGTGGCCGACTGCGATCTCATCATGGCTATCGGTGCACGCTGGGACGATCGCATCACCGGCAAGCTGTCCGAGTTCTGCCGGGACGCCGTCAAGATTCACGTGGACGTGGACCGGGCTGAGTTCGGCAAGATCCTGGTGCCCGACCTGGCCCTGTCCGGTGATGCGCGCCTGGTGATCGAGGATCTCATCCCGCTGGTCGACAAAGGCGAGCGGACCGAATGGTTGGAGCAGATCGCGGCTTGGCGCCTGGAATTCCCGCTGCACTACCCGAAGAAGGGTGGCTTGCGACCGCAACACATTTTGGATCGGTTGGACAAGCTGGGCGGCCGCGACTCGATCGTGGTCACCGACGTGGGTCAGCACCAGATGTGGGCCGCCCAGTTCCTGCGCACCACGTGCAATCGTCATTGGTTGTCATCGGGCGGCGCCGGGACCATGGGTTTCGGCTTCCCGGCGGCCATCGGCGCCAAGCTGGGCCATCCCGAACGGCCGGTATGGGCCGTCGTCGGCGACGGCGGGTTCCAGATGACGCTGTCCGAGCTGGCCACGGCCGTGGTGCACAAGCTGGCGGTCAAGGTCATCATCATGAACAACCACTACCTGGGCATGGTTCGTCAGTGGCAGGAGATGTTCTACGACAACCGCCTGTCGGGCATCGACCTCGACGGCAATCCCGATTTCGTCAAGCTGGCCGAGGCCTACGGGGCTAAGGGTCTGCACCTGCGTCGGGCCGCCGACGTGGACCGCGTGCTCCAGGCGGCCATGGAATACGATGCTGGTCCCTGCCTCATCGACGCCGAGGTGGTGAAGGAAGGCAACGTATTCCCCATGGTGCCCGCGGGCGCCAGCTTCCGCGAGATGATCATCGATCCGCCGCGCGCCGAACCCGACGAAAGCGAGGAGCCGTCATGACCGCACCTGCGTGCCTGCCATCGACCCTGAGCGAGAGGAAATCATGAGTGCCGCACTTGCCGCCCCCGTGGCCGTGGCTGAAGCCAATCCTTTGCACACCATCTCGGTGCTGGTGCGCAACCAGCCCGGTGTGCTGGTGCGCGTGGCCCTGGTGTTCGCCCGCCGCGGCTACAACATCGAGAGCCTGGTGGTCAGCCCCGACCCAAGCGACGCCGGCTTTTCGCGCATGACCATCACCTGCCGGGGCGCGGCCGACACCCTGGAACAGATGATCCGGCAGGTGGCCAAGCTGGTCGACGTGGTACACGCCATCGATCACACCGGCCAGTCGGTGGTGGAGACCGAGATCGCGCTCATCAAGCTGCAGGCCGAGGTGAGCGAGCGAACCGAGATCTTGCAGATCGCCGAGCACTACAAGGCCAAGGTGGTTGACTGCGGGACCGGCTCGCTCATTCTGCGGGTGACCGGCGGCAGCGAGAAACTGGACAGCTTCATCTCGCTGCTGCGCCCCTTCGGCCTGGTCGAACTGGTCCGCTCCGGCAAGATCCTGATGACCCGCGGGCCAGAGACGACATAGAGACGATTCGGTGACTACAATAGCACGGTGACTGCTGAGGTCCCTGCCGAAGCTGCCGTGCGCGTGTCGCCCAGTCGCGCGCAGGCGGAGGCGTGGGATTTCGTCCTCGAAGCCGTAGGCATTGCCCACCGGATGGGAATAACCGAGGAGGGCTGGGCCGTGCTGGTGCCGCCCCCGTTGGTGGCCACGGCGCTGGCCGCGCTCGATGCCGCCGACCGGGAGGCCAGCGAGGAGCCGGCGCGCGAGCCGCAGGCACCCGACCACGGGCGATCCTTTGTCGGGCTGGCTGCGGCGGCGACCATCGCGGCCTTCTTCTGGGTGTCAGGGCCGCGCGCTGGCGCCGATGCCGGCGGTTGGTTTCGCGCCGGCAGTGGCATCGCGGGTTCGATCGTGCACGGGCAGTGGTGGCGGGCCGTGACCGCGCTCACCCTGCACACCGATTTCATGCATGTCACGGGCAACGCAGTGGCGTTCCTGGTGTTCCTTTCGGCGCTAGGGCGCTGGCTGGGCGGGGGTCTGGCGCTCCTCGCGACTCTGCTGGCGGGTGCGGCCGGCAACCTTCTCACTGCGTACGTCTATGGCAATCCCCACAACGTGGTGGGGGCGTCCACCGCAACCTTTGCGGCTTTGGGGTTGCTGGCTGGCCTGCAGTTCCTACGGCGCTACAGTGCACGAACAGTGGGTCGCTTCAAGCGCGCCTTTCTTCTGGCCATCGCGGCCAGCCTGGGCCTTTTCGCCATGCTGGGCGTGGGCGACCGATCCGACATGCTGGCCCATGCCGCGGGCCTGCTCTTCGGCCTGGGCTTTGGTCTGTTTCTCGGACACTTCGTGCGACGGCCGGTGAGACAGCCAGCACAGGCCCTCTGCCTGATCGCGACCGTGGCCACGGTCGCGGGTGCGTGGCTTCTGGCCTTCAGGCATTAGGTGCCGCCGATCGAGAATTCGTAGCTGGTTGACCGACCGCGGCCCCGGCGCGCGGATCCGTTTCCGGCCCCGGCCCACCGGCCTCCGGCTTCCGGCTCCGGTGCTGCGAGGTCGCGCGGCCCATGGTATGTCAGCTGGCCATGAGCAAGCGAAAGTCGTTCTCGCAGTCGGAGCTACGCGACCGCAGCGCCGGCCTGCGCCGCGAGTTCGAGGAGAAACTGGCCGCCTTGGTCGAGATCCCGTCGGTGAGCATGGATCCCGGCCGCCGGACCGACATGGAGAAGGTCGCGCAGCAGGGCTGCGCGCTTCTGCGCGAGATGGGTGCGCAGGTCGAATGCATCGGGACCGCGGGACTCCCCCTGGTGCTCGGGCGCCTGGTGCAAGACGCGAAGTACCCGACGGTGACCATCTACAATCACCTCGACGTGCAACCCGCGGAAGCCAACGAGTGGCACAGCCCGCCCTTCAAGCTGGTCCGCGACGGTGACAGATGGCACGGCCGCGGCGCTACCGACGACAAGGGGCCAGCCCTGGCCGCGCTCTTCGGCGCGCGACTGGCTTTGCAGGACGGCGTCCGCCTCAACTTCCAGTTCCTCTGGGAAACCGAGGAGGAGGTGGGCAGTCCCAGTTTCGAGGGTGCACTTCGCAAGCTTGCCAGGGGCGGCAAGCAACGGACCCCGCTGCGTACGGATTCCATCGTGGTCTCCGACACGCTGTGGCCGCAGGCGGGTCGTCCGGCAATCCCGTATGGTCTGCGCGGCCTTCTCGGTTTCTGCGTGCGACTGCAGACCGGCGACAAGGACGTACATTCGGGGACGACCGGCGGTGCTGCCCGCAATCCGTTGGGCGAATTGTGCGCGCTCATCAACGATTGCTACGACGCCCGCACCGGCAGGGTGAAGATTCCTGGCTTCTACCGCGACGTTCGTCGCGTCGGTGCGACCGAGCGCCGTCGGCTCGCCAGCGCCGGCTTTTCTCGTCGCCGCTTCCAGCGTGCGCACGGCCTTTCTAGCGTGCGCTTTGCCGACGACGCTCACCTGCGCGAGGCCATCATGACCGCGCCCACCTTCGAGGTTCACGGCCTGACCGGCGGCTACACCGGGGCTGGCATCAAGACCATCGTGCCCCATCGGGCCGAGGCCAAGCTGTCCTGCCGGCTGGTGCCCGACCAGATCCCGGCGCGCATGTTTCGTCTGATTGAAGGTTTCGTGCGGCACCACTGCCCCGACGCCCAGGTGATTCACGAATCCTCGCTGTCGCCCTATCTCGTCGATCCGTCGGGTCCGCACTTGGAAGCCGCCCAGCAGGCCATGTACGAAGCCTTCGGCAAGCGGCCCGCGCTCACCCGCGAGGGTGGCTCGATCGGCGCGGTGGTGACCATGGATCGAATCCTGCGCGCGCCCGTAGTGTTGCTCGGACTGGCGTTGCCCGAGCACGGCTACCACGCCATCGACGAGAACTTCGACTGGGGCCAGGCCGGTCGGGGCATGGAGATGTTCTGTCGCTACTTTCACAAGTTGGCCGATCTCCCTCGACGTTGATGACGGGCGGCTGTCCGTGCGTCGAGCTTCGGCGCGCCTCATGGCGAGCGCCATGGCACCGCGCACGCCCGGCGCTATGCTTTGCGAATGTCTTCCCCCGACAGCCGACTCGCTGGTGACGAGCGCGCAAAGCCGCAGATGACGGCAACGCAGAGCCGTGGCGCCTGGAAGATTGTCATCTCCGTGGTCGTCGTGGCCGCAGCCCTGGGCGGACTCTTGTGGGCATCGACGCGGGAAGGCGCCGAGTACTACAAGTACGTCGACGAGGTCCTGGCGGACGCCGCCCGCTATCAAGGCAAACGCCTGCGCGTGCACGGCGACGTGGTGGAGGGCTCGCTGGAATCGGACAAGGCGTCGCTGCGCTATCGTTTCAAGCTGACCAGCCGGGCCCCGCGCGCGCCTGCCGTCATCGGCGCCGAGTTTCACGGCATTCCACCCGATACCTTCAAGGCAGGCGCGGAAGTCATCGCCGCCGGTGTGCTCGCGCCTGACGGACGCCTGTTGGCCGACAAGATCGAGACCAAGTGTCCGTCGAAGTACGAGGCAAAGTAGGCTACAGGTAGCGCAACCCATCGACCACGCGCAGCCGGGCGGCGCGCACCGCTGGGTAGAGAGTGGCTACGAAACAGATGAGCTGGGTGGCGGCCGCCACCAGCAGGATCTCGGGCAGGGAGATCTGCACCGGCAGGCGCGCAATCAGGTACACCTTGGGATCCAAGGGATAGCCGTAGAGCCCGGCCAGGCCGCAGATGGCCAGGCCGTACAGGATACCGAGACCGGTACCCGCGAAACCCACGAAGGTTCCCGCGGCCAAGAAGACCCGCAGCAGCGTCGAGGAGCGCGCGCCCATGGAAGCGAGAATCGCGATCTCGCGCACCTTGGACAGCACGATGAGCATGAGCGAGGCGATGATGTTGAACGCGGCCACCACGATGATGAAGAAGAGCAGGATGGCAATCACCAGCTTCTGCATCGACAGCGCCGCGAACAGATTGCGGTTGAGCGTCTTCCAGTCGATCACGCGCGCCTCTGGGCCCAGGCGGCGTTCAACCTCGGGCTCGATGCGGACGGCCTGCATCGGGTCGGCAAAGCGCAACTCCACTCCAAAAATCGACTGGCGCGCGTTGCCCATGCGGCGCGCATCCTCCAGGTTGATGTAGGCGAGGCGCGCGTCGTACTCGTGAAAGCCCAGCGACGAGATGCCGACCACGCGGAAGGTGTAGGCGCTGGGCGCCGAGTCGATGCCCCCGGAGAAGGGCACCAGGACCTGCAGGCAATCGCCTACGCGGCTGTGCAGGCGATGCGCCAGCTCGCTGCCCAGCACGATCCGGCCCACTGGTTCGGCCGCGGCCGGGTCCTGAACCGGCTGCGCCTCCGCGCAGTGGGCCGGCCGTCCCAGGTCATCCAGAGAGCCGGCCACCATGATCCGTCGCAGTTCGGGTGCGCCATCGGAGAGGTCGACACCTTTGAGGTTGGCGCCTACCTTGCCAATCATGACTTCGCCGGCTGTGAAGCTGAAGGTGGACATGCGCTCCAGCCCGGGCAGGCCCGCCAGTTTCTTCTTGATGACCTCCGCGTCCCGCTCTGCCTCCGCCATGTCCCGTTCCAGCCCATACGAGGTCACGATGAGGTGGGCGTTGACCGCCAGGACCTTGTCCTGAAACTCGTGCTCGAAGCCGCTGGTCACGGCCAGCACCACCACCAGCGACGCGACTCCCAGGACAACTCCCATGGTCGAAACCGTGGTGAAGACGGAGAACACCCGTAGCAGGACGAACAAGAGCATGGCCAGGGCAGCCACCAGCGCGAGGACCACGCCCGCAGTCTCCAGGCCACGCACCTGACCGCGAGCCGCCGCCATCATCCCGAGGCCGGCCAAGACTCCCGCCACGGTTGCGTACAGGCCGACCCGGATGGCACGCGAGGGTGACGTGCGCTGCAGGTAGCGCACGGCCACGAAGCGCTCGAAGCGGTATGCGAAGAAAAGGGAAACGATCGCGACCAGGATGGCGAGCCCCGCCCCGATGGGGCCGAGCAGGGAAAGGGACTCGCCGAACAATCTGGTCACCAGGGGGACAGGGGACATGTGCCCCGCAAGCTACGGGACGAAGACCATGTGGTCAAACCCGAGCGAGCGGCGCGTGCCCGTGCGATCCGGCGGCTGTCGTCGACCCCGAGACCTTCCTTGACAGAGCTGACCAGCAAAACTTACCGTTGCACCTTGATGGGCTTGGTTCGTTCTCATCTTGCCGCGTCAGTCGTGATGCTCGTGATGGCCACGTTCGCCTCTCGCGCGTGGGCAGGAAGGAACGACCTCCAGCTGCTCAACCTGTGCCCCCAGGCGCCGTCCAGCCTGCCTGGCGGGGTTCCGGAGTGCTCGTGGGTGCAGCGCGGAGCCGACGGTTCGATCACGGGCCCGGTCGTGCCGGACCTGAATGGCAGGCAGGACTTCCGCAGCCTGATGTCCGAGTTGGGCGTCGTGCTCGCACCCCGCATCCCCATGGTGGCTGACACGGCAGGGATCGCCGGGTTCCAGCTTTCCGCCGAGCTCGGCCTGACGGGGATCAGCAACAACCAGAGGTTCTGGAACGGCGTCGAGGGCGTGTCAGCGAACAATCCCATGGCCACACGACCCGATGCCATGCTGACGACGGTGGGGGCGTTTGTGCGCAAGGGGATCCTGTTGCCCGTGCCGACCATCGAGTTGGGTTTCGGGGTCATGCACCTTCTCGACTCCCAGCTCCTGGCTTGGCAAAGCTACGCGAAGGTGGCAATCCACGAGGGGTTTCACGACTGGCCTGTCCCCTCCTTCGCGGTGCGCGGAGCGGTTTCATACCTGACCGGCACGGATCAGGTGACTATGACAACCACCAGCCTCGACTTTCTGGTGTCGAAGGGATTCGGCCTCCTCGGGACGGCTCGGCTCGAGCCCTTTGCCGGCTGGAGCTGGATTTCAATCTTCGCCCATAGCGGACGTCTGGATGCCACGCCCTCGTGCGATGCCACCCAGCTTGCGGCTTTGCCCGCTGGCAGCGATCCGGGAAACCCGTACTGCGCCCCGTCTCAGTCCGGAACGAAGAACGATTTCAACGCGAACTTCAGTTTCCCGGATCAAAACGTCATCACTCGTTACCGATTGTTCGCCGGATTCAAGCTTCGGTTCGCAATCGTATTCTTTGCCGCGCAATATGAGGTCTTCTTCGCCGGCTCAAGCCGAGACGGAAGCGCATACAGCGCTAAAGATCAGAGCGGCACGCAGAACGCCATGTCGCTCAGCACCGGCCTGGACTTCTGACAGTCGTGTAACTCCTCCTAGGGGGCTCGCATGATCGCGTAGGCGAAGGCGGGCTTTGCCCGCCAGAGCCAGAGCGCGGGAGGGCATGGCGAGGCCGAGCGCAGCGAGCGGGGTAGGTGTGGGGCGTGGGGGGCCGAAGGGCAGAGCGAACCCCTCCCAGGGTTCCCACGTTAGTGAGCCGTCAGGCCACTGCGGATGATACGACGCAGCCCTTCGGCCGGGAGGCGGGGTCCCCGCTTCTCCTCTTCGAAGATGATCTGCGCCATTGTGGCAGCCGTCAGATCCTGCTGAGTCGTCTTGTCGATGACCCGGATCTCGTCGCCGTTGCGAATCAGAGCGGCAATCTGTTGCAGGGTGACATAGTGGCTGTCATGGGTGTCATACAGCTTCCGATTTGAATACCGTTTGATCGTGCGTGCAGTCATGGCTTTAATCTGCCCCGCACGTGTGGCGCGTCAAGGACTAAGTCATAATTCGGCGTTATCAAAGCGGAATTCATCGGAAGAACCGGCCGCAGAGCAGGCGTTCTGCGGCACTAGAAGTCTTTAGATTTGCTAGCCATCCGGTCTTCGCGGGGCTACGGCTTGGGCGCCGGCTCACTTGACTGAGCAGAACCGGGCTTGGTCTGCTCACCAGGAATCTCGCTCTTTTTCGGCGAAACTTCGATCTCGTTTGCGCTCGTGACGGCCCGCTTAAAGTTTTTGATAGCGCGGCCCAATCCATCACCGAGTTGGGGGAGCTTGCTTGCGCCAAACACCACCAGGATGACGAGAAGAATGAGAACCCATTCGCCAGCGCCTATTCCAAACATTTGTGCACCGGCCCTCTCTATACCACCGCACATCCATGGGGGCAATCGAGCGAACGGGCCATTTCTTGGTCCCCTGTGAGTGATCCTGTACGATCCAGTCCCATGCGGCTGACCGCGCGCGCTGCCTTGATTCTGGTCCCGATCGGCGTGGCCGCATCTGCGCCTTCCGCGCTGGCAGGCCAACCCTCGGGGCGCGGCCCTGGGCCAGCGGCAACGAAGAACGCCGGCAAGGCCGCCGAGTCTGGCGCGGATCCGATCCAGGAGAACCCGGCCGAGCGCAAGGCCGTGCGTGGCAGCCCACTCGACGATTTGGACGCCAACGAAAGCCCCGAATTGCGCGAGGTACACCGTTTCGAGGCGCGAGCCTTTCCGCGCCTTGGCGCGCCCGAGCTGCTGGACGTCGAGCCTGACGATGTGGCCGCACCACTGCCGCCCGGGCTGACCGGCCGCTGGGGCGGGACAGGAGATCTTCCCTGGCAGCTGCGCAGCCCCGAGATCGCGGCCCGGGGCGACAAGGCGGCTTCCTCCTCAAGACCCGAGTGGGCACAGGCTCTGGTGCTGCCCGATCTCCCCGTGCGCTGGGCGCCCCAGGTGATTCGCTACCTGGACTTCTTCAAGAGCGATCCCAAAGGCCACGCCATCATGGCCTCGTGGCTGCGCAAGATGGAGCGCTTCCGCGCAGCCTTCGAGGCCGTGCTCGTGCGCAACGAGTTGCCCAAGGATCTCATCTACCTCGCCATGGTCGAAAGCGGTTTCGAGCCTGGCGCAACTTCCAACAAGAGCGCGGGCGGAGTGTGGCAGTTCATGCCGCAGGTGGCTCGGGCCTACGGCCTGGAAGTTAGCCACTGGGTCGATGGTCGCCGCGATCCCGAGCGAGCCGCCGAATCGGCCGCGCGCTACCTCAAGGATCTCTACGTTCGTTTTGGCTCGTGGCACCTGGCCTTCGCTGCCTACAACGCGGGGTACGGCGCTGTCCTCCGGTCCATCGCCCGCTACAACACCAACGACTACTGGGAGCTCTGTCGTCACGAATCAGGACTACCCTGGGAGACGACGCTCTACGTGCCGAAGATCCTGGCCGCGGCTATCGTGGGTCACAATCGGGCCGCATTTGGATTTGCCGACGTGGCACCCGATCCGCCCTGGGCGTACGACACCATCCAAGTCCCGGCCGGGACGTCGTTCACCAGCCTGGCACGGGCAGCAGGCACCAGCCCCGAGGTCATCGAGGCGCTCAATCCTGAGCTCCTGCGCGATCGCGCGCCGCCCGATCGTGGTCCCTGCACGGTTCGCATCCCGCTCGGCTCGTCCGGGCTTTATGCCCAGGCGGTCGCGCAACTTCGCAGATCGAGCGAACGGGTCGAAACACTGGTTTTGCGTTTCGGCGAGACGCTGGAAAGCGTGGCCAAGGCGCGCGGTGTTTCGCTGCGCGAACTCAAGCGCCTCAACGGCGTGGGTGACACCGCCGATCTGCGCGGGGGAACCACCATCCTAGTCCCGGCCCGGTCCGGGGCCCCGGCGCCAGCGTCCAGTGCAGGCGAGGAGAGCGACGACACCATCCTGGTCGCGGTGCCCGATCACACGTTTGGCATCCCTGGCAGCGAACGCGTCTTCTATCGCACCAGGGATGGCGACACGTTGGACGAGATCGCCGATGTCTTCCACGTGAGCGTCGACAATCTGGTCGAGTGGAACAACCTCGACCCGGAGGCGAAGCTACAGCCCAAGCTGGTGTTGCAGATCTTCGTGCGGGACGGCTTCGACCGCGCGAACGTGGCCTTGCTCGACCCTGACAAGATTCGCGTGGTCACGTTGGGCTCGCAGGAGTTCTTGGACCTGGAGGCGGCCCGTCGGGGCAAGACGCGACTGCAATACACGGCGCGCGCGGGCGACACGCTGGCCAAGATCGCGAAGCGCTACGGTTTGGCGCCAGGCGACCTCGCGCGCATCAACCGGCTCTCGGCCACCAGCGAGCTTGGCGAGGGCCAGAAGATCGTCGTGTATTCCCCGACACCGGAGCTACCACGCGAGATCACTGCGGCCCGCAGCGCGACTCCCAAGCGCCCCGCTCCGATGGGCAAGCCCATCCTGGCCAAGAATACCTCGACGCACGCGACGCCCAAGGCGACGCCGACGGCCCACGGCCCGGTCAAGACCGTGGCCAGCGTTGCGCGGCCGGTGCCGGCGGCGCCGGCCGCAAGGCCCGGCGCCAAGAGCGACGCGAAATCGGGGACGAAGTCATCGGTCAAGAGCGGCCCAGCCTCGCGCCCGCCGTCTACCTCCACAAAGACTGCGGCGAGCAAGCGGTAGGTTTTGCACCCATGCGTTTCGTTGTGGGCACGGCAGAGGCAGGGTTGCGCCTGGATGCATTCCTGTTGCGGCAGAAGGTGGTGCCCAGTGCCACCGCTGCCCGGCGCGCGATCGCCGAGAGAGTCGTATTCGTGGGCGGGCGTCCCGGGAAGAAGGGGTTGCGCCTGGGCGAGGGTCAGGTAGTGGAGATGGCCGGCCCCATCCAGGATCGGGTCGTACCCACGCCCGCGGCCGAGATTCCGCTTTCCGTGTTGTACGCCGACGATGACCTGGTGGTCGTGGACAAGCCCGCTGACTTGCCCTCGCACCCGCTGCGCGCCGGTGAAGGGCCCAGCCTGGCCGGTGCTCTGGTGGCTCGCTTCCCCGAGTGCGCGGCGGCCTCGCCCGATCCCAGGGAGGGAGGGCTGGTACAGCGCCTGGATCGCGGCACGACCGGCGTGCTGGTGGCTGCACGCCGTCTCGCCGTCTGGCAAGGCCTGCGTGACGCCCTTGCGGCGCCGGACTGTGAGAAGACCTACCGCGCTGAGGTGGTAGGTCGCTTTCCTGAACTTGGCGCCGGTCAGAAAGACTTCGTGAGCCCAGGCGTCGAGCCTGGCACTCTGTTGGTGGCGGTGCCCATCGGCCGCGTGGGCCGTCGCGGATCGCGGGTGAAACTGGGCGGTGGCCGCCAGCCATTGCCCGCAGTCACCGAGGTGGCTCTGCTAGAACAGAGATCCGGGAGCGCGCTCATCCAAACGCGGCTTTGCAAGGGCCGAACCCACCAGGTGCGAGCGCACTTGGCCTATCTCGGCATACCGGTCGTGGGTGACACCACCTATGGCGAACCCAGCCCGAGTGTCGAACCTCCAGCGGTCTTGCACTTGCACGCCGCCACCATCGTGTTCAAACACCCCACGACCGGCCAACTCCTGCGCATCGAAGCTCCTCTTCCCGATTGGGCCCGTCCGGCTCTGTGATCTCCCCTCTCCCCTTTGTGTTCTCAACCTCCGCCCCTACGAGCCACCGTCTTCGCAACCCGCACAATGTCGCTACTCGAATTGTGCGAGGCTGGTCTCCACCAGCAGGTGCAGCGTTCGGTAGAACGTCAGCAGCTCATCCGCCGAGCCGAAGCTGTCGGTCCATTCACCAAGGGTGCGGGTGCCGTCGAGAAGACCCCAAACCTCGCGCGGAGTGGGCCCGAGACGAAAGGCCTCGGGGTTGATGCGTGGGTTGGGCATCGCGCGCGGCCGGAAGCCGGTGAGCGGCGCGAACCGGTTGGCCAGGAAGTCGTAGCTCAGGGCCAGCACACCCGCGCCCAGGATTTCGAAGCTGTTCAGTCCGAGCGGGAACGCGGCCACAGGGTTTTGCAGGCCGCGGAAGAAGCTGAAATCGCCCTCGGTCCAGGTGAACAACTCCATCACGCGCTCGCGCACCTGCTGTGACAAGAGCCGGAATACGTCGAGTGGCCGCATGAAGCCGAGCCCAACCAAGGCTTCGCCCAGCTTGCCCGAGAAGTGATGCATCTCGGCGAGCGCACGCTCGAGATCGGACGGACGCAGAAAGCCGCGCGTGACAAGGTATTCGCCGAAACGATCGCCAGACGTGTTGGAGTTGACCGACTCGGGCGCCCCGTGCACGAGGTAGACGTCTTTCACCAGATTGCCGCGGGCGAAACGGATCAGGCCGGTTTCGGAGGTCACCGCCAGGTCGGCGATGACCCGCATGGTGGAAATCAGCACCAGATCCCCGGTATTGTCCGGCGGCACCGACGGATCACCGCCCGGCACCGCAGCGTGGGCCGCACCGGCCGCCTGGCTCGCCTGGTGCTCGCTTGAGGCAATGCCGACCAGGATTGGCCGCAGCCCACTCCCGCCCTTCGCGCGGTAGGTGGAGGTGTTGGGAAGCGGCGTCGTATTGCCGAGAGGAGACGGGGTGTCCAGCCCGCCCGCCAGATGATCGATCGAGATCGGGTCCAAGCCCGGCCCGGGACCGGACGCCGGGGTGGCGTACTGGTCCAACTCGACCAGCGACATCGACTTGGCCAGCGCGTCGTCGAGGGCGGCGACCACCACGGTGGCGGCGGGAGTTGAACCGTCCTCGTCCGAAGAACCCGTCTCCGTGCCGTCCATGTCGATCGGGATGGAGGTTTCCCCGGCCTGGACGCCCTGCCCCTTGTGTGGCGGGATCTGGCCGCGGCCAGGCTGGGAGCCCGCGCCGTGCCGCCGCGCATGGGCGGCCTCTGACTTGATCTCCCACCTCCGTGAGTGCTCCTTCAGCCGCTCCATGGCCTCGGGGCGCTTGTCGAAAAGGTCAGAGGCCAGCAGGCCGACGTCGGCGGGGCCCACGCGCAGGCCGAATTCGAATTCCAGGTCATGGAGAGCGTCGCGGAACTCGGCGGCGGATTGGAAACGTTCGTCCACGTTTTTGGCCAGCCCCCTTCGGACGATGGCTTCGAGTGCCTGGGGGATGTCCTTGCCGTATTTTTCGAAGCGATCCAGACGGCCATCGCGCACCATGAGCAGAACGTCGAGATCGTTCTGTGCGGTGAACAAACGCTTGCCCATGAGCGTCTCCGCCAGCACGATGCCCACGGCGAAGAGGTCGCTCCGACAGTCCAGTTCCGCGCCCGCAACCTGTTCAGGCGACATGTAGCCGTACTTGCCCTTCAGCGTGCCAGCCTGGGTCTTGGACTCGCGCTCCTGCGCGTGAGCGATGCCGAAGTCCCCCAGCTTGACGTCGCCACGCTGGGAGATGAACACGTTGGATGGCGAAATGTCGCGGTGAACCAGGTGCATCGGCTTGCCCTCGATGTCTTTGGCATTGTGCGCATAGTCGAGCGCGTCGAGAACCTCCATGGCTATGAACATGCAGATGGGAACGGGCAGGCGAACCTGCTTCTGTGCAGCCGAACGGAGCAGGGCCAGGCCGTCGAACCCGTCCACGAATTCCAGGGCGATGAAGTACTGGCCGTTGACCTCGCCGAAGTCGGTGACCTGGACGATCTTCGGGTGCACGAGCTGCGCGGTCAGCTTCGCCTCGTCGATAAACATGGACACGAAGGTCTTGTCCGCGGCCAGGTTGGGCAGGATGCGTTTGATGACCAGCAGCTTCTCGAAGCCGTGGCCAGAGAGGATCTTGGCCTTGAACACCTCGGCCATACCTCCGGTGGCCAGGCGCTGCACCAGGGTGTAGCGCCCGAACTGCGAGGGAAATGTGGTGTCCTTTCCCTCGTCTGGCATCAAGCCCTCATTTTATCATGTGAAGATCGCACGGAGAACCTGGGCGCTGCTGGAGTTTCGTAGTACCATGATTTCGCCCGCATGCGTATCCACTCGTCAGGCCAGTCGGACGTCGGCCGTCGGCGCCCTCATAACGAAGACGCTTTTCTTTGCGACGATGAACTGGGCTTGTACATCGTCTGCGACGGCGTGGGAGGCAACGCGAAGGGCGAGGTGGCCAGCGCCGAATCCGTGGATCTTGTGCTCTCCTGGGTCAAACGGGGACGCAAGACGCTGGACGCCTTTGCCGCGGCATCCACCGAGGAGAACTCTGGTCTGGTTCGCCGCCTGCTGGAAAGCGCCGTGCAGTCGGCCTGCTATATGGTCTTCGGCATGGGCCAGCTCGATCCACGGCAGAAGGGCATGTCGAGCACCCTGTCTTCCCTGCTGGTGACATCCAGCAAGGCATTCATCGCCCAGGTGGGCGACAGCCGGGTCTATCTTTCGCGTGACGGCAAGACGGTTCAGCTCACCGAAGACCACACCCTGGTCAATTTCCGCCTCAAGCTGGGGCTGATCACGCCGGAGGAGGCCGCATCGTCGCCCGGCAAGAATGTCATCACGCGGGCGGTTGGCCACCAGGACTACGTCGAGGTGGACACCATCGATCTGGATGTGAAGGCGGGCGATCGCTTCATGTTGTGCTCCGACGGGCTGCACGGCTACCTGGAGGACGGTGAGGTCCACAGTTTCCTGCAAGGCGACCGGCAGACCGTGGTGACACAGCTTATCGATATGGCCAACGACCGCGGCGGCCGCGATAACATCACGGTGATCGTCTGCGACGTGGAGTAGCGGACGATCACGTCTGGGCCGCGCAACCCTGGCTTCCGGTTTCCCGCGAGCTGGCCGGGCCGGACGGCTACTTGCGCGCCAGGCCTCGCCCGCTGAGCTTGCGGAACATGGCGGGATCATACATCTCGGTGAGAAGCTCAACGGTCTTGTAGGACGCGCGGCGCGCCCGGGCCTGGGTTTCGTCGGCCGTGACCAGGGCGACCAGTGTGTCGCGACCCAGCTCCACACGGCGTTCCTCGTCGGGCAGGACGGAATCACGCAGCAAACGCGCGGTGTCCTCGTCGCCCTTGTCCTCACAGAACGAGGCCAGCGCGCCCAGCCGGGTTGCACTCATGCCCGCCACGGTCAAGAACCCCGCCGCCGCGCGCTCCTCGCTGGTCTGCAGCGAGCGCAGAAACCCGAAGAGCCGCGAGTAGCCGCCCTGGCGCGGGTCGTATGAACCAGGCGCGAGGCCCAGGTCTGCCAGCCGCTCGGAAAGCACGCGAAAGTGGCGTGCCCTGTCCCCGCAGTACGAAGCGCAACTGAGCTTCAAAGCCAGCGAGTCGGTGTCGGCCAGCCACAGCGCCGCAATCTCAATGGTTTCCACCACCATCTTGCTTTCCCACCGCAGGGCCTCTGCCACAGTGACGCCCTCGCTGGTTAAAGCCGGCAGGTAGCGGGACGAGACGAGTCCGCGGAAGGACTCCTGGTTCTTGAATTCCAGCTCGGAAACGTAGACGTCAGCAGTCACCATGAGGATCCGGCGGGATGTTCCTCCCCGGGATGCCGACTCGTCAAGGGACAAGGAATCAAACTGGGAGCCGGGGTGCAGCAGATGTGCGCAGCCACTCAATGTGTCGGGTACGCCCACCTCCCGACTCTGGCCGTTGACCTTTGCGTCTGTCAATGAAAAATCTGTGTTAGCCGCATAATATTCATGGTACGGAAATGGCATGCTGGGACGCAAGAGCCACGTCGTTGCAATCGGACGCCTGTTCCACTCGCATCCGGTGGTTGCGATCTTGGGGCCACGACAGGTCGGCAAGACCACGCTGGCCCGCCTCTACGCCTCGGCGGCGGCATCCGACGTCCAGCATTTTGACTTGGAAGACGCGGACGACCTCGGTCGCCTGGGTGAGCCCATGCTCGCGCTGGGCGCTCTGCGCGGACTCACCATCATCGATGAGGTGCAACGGCGGCCTGAGCTGTTTTCTGCCCTGCGCGTTCTGGTGGATCGGCCTGGTGCGCACCAGCGCTTTCTGGTGCTTGGCAGCGCGTCTCCCGAGCTGCTGCGACAGTCGTCGGAGACACTCGCGGGTCGGATCGCCTACCACGAACTGCCGGGGTTCTCACTCGCCGAGGTGGGGACGGGCGCCCTGATGAAGTTGTGGTTGCGCGGGGGGTTTCCGCGGTCGTTCCTGGCCAAGTCGGAAGCGAACAGCCTCGACTGGCGCAAGAGTTTTGTGCGGACGTTTCTCGAACGGGATATCCCGCAGCTCGGTTTGCGGCTCCCAGCCATCACGCTGCGCCGGTTCTGGACCATGGTGGCCCACTACCACGGTCAGATCTGGAACGCCTCGGAGATCGGGGCTTCGCTGGCGCTGGCCGACACGACGGTGCGACGCTACCTCGACCTGATGACCGCCACGTTCATGGTCAGACAACTGGCGCCATGGTTCGAGAACTTGGGCAAGCGCCAGGTGAAGTCGCCCAAGGTGTATGTGACGGACAGCGGCCTGCTACACACGCTGCTCGGTCTGCCCGATCTGCGTGCGTTGGAGGCGCACCCGAAACTGGGGTCTTCCTGGGAGGGCTTTCTCGTCGAGCAGGTGGTGCAGCGTCTGGGCGTGGAACGCGATGAGTGCTTTTTCTGGGCGACTCACCAGGGCGCTGAATTGGACCTGCTCGTGATACGCGGCGGGCGGCGCTACGGTTTCGAGTTCAAGCGCACCTCGGCGCCGACGGTGACCAAGTCCATGCGCATTGCCCTGGAAGACCTAGCCCTGCAAAGCCTTGACGTCATCCATGCGGGCGCGCACAGCTTCCCGATGGACAAGAAGATCCGGGCCGTGGCGGCCGGAAGGCTGTTGCACGATCTGAAGCCCCTGCGGTAGTCGGCCAGGCTCGGTGTCGCCCATCTTGGACGCCTTCTCGATCAGGCCGTCGACCGGCCAGGTTTAGGGGACGTCGCTGATACATTGGGTATGATTCGGACAGTTGGAGGCGAGATGCGACATGGAGAAAGACTGGCTTGTTCTCCTATCGCGCTATCGCCCAACGGGTGGCAAGAGGTCGCCGACCAAGCGCTCGAAGTCGCTGCGGCTGATATTGCCGACTAGGGTGCGGCGCAGGTGGCCCTCGCGGTCGTAGGCGAAGAACGCTGGGATCTCACCCTCCCAGCTCGGAACCAGATCGGCGACGAAATCCTCGGGATGGTCCGCCTTCAAGATGGGACTCCATTGCGGGTTGCCGGTCTTGGCGGCGAGCACGCGTCCCACCCGCGCCGCGCTCCGCTCGGTCGGGTCATCGAGCGACACCGCCAGAAAATCGATGCTCCGGCTGCTGCCCTCACTCGCCAGCTTGGCCAGTAAGGGCAGCTCCTTCAGGCAGGGCAGGCACCAGGTGGCCCACAGGTGCAGCACCACTACGCGGCCCTTGTGGCTGGCAAGAGTCGCCTTGAGTTGCGCGGGAGTGATGAAGCGCGCTGACGGGGCCTGCGCGGGAGCCGGGCTTGTGTGCGTGAGAACCACGCTCAGAACCGAAACCAGCCAGAGTCGCCGCTTCATGTGCCAATGCGGGGCAGCGACGCCCCGATTCCGTCCGGGACAAAGTTGCCGCCCGAGACCACGCACTTCAACGCTTCGCGGGTGGGCACGTTCAGAAAGCGGGACTCGGCCTGGGGCACGAAGTACAGGCGGCCGACGATGGGGTTGGGCGAGTTGGGCACGAACACGCAAAGAACATCCGTGCTGCCCGGGACAGGCCGTCCCGAAGTGAAGCCCAGCAAGCGCACGCGCCCCGACTCGTCGGGGATCAGCACCACGCGGGCAAATACGCCCAGGTTCACGTCCGGCGTGACCACCACCTGCTTCCAGGTGCGATAGAAGTCGCGCAGGCCGGGCAGCCGGCCCAGCACGCGGTCGAAGACTTGCAGGACGTGGCGGCCCACCAGGCTGGTGACGAAGATGCCGAGGAAGTAGATGAACACCAGCCCGACCACGATCCCAGCGAACGGGTAGCGCAAGGGCAGGATCCGCTGCGTGATCGCGTCCACGTAGACCACGACGAAGATGGTGATGCCGAGGGGAATGGCGGCCAGAACGCCCGCCAGGAATTTCGAACGGAAATGTGCAGTCAGGCGATTCATGATGGTCCCCCGAGGCTGAGCATACTACGCGACCCGCGCCGGCCCCATGCGACCAGGAATTGGGTTTGACAGCCCGGCTGGCGGTTCCTACGCTGCTAGTCCAGTGAGCAGAAAAGGCTTCCTTTTGGCCGCGTGGTGGCTGGGCGCGGTGGCTGGCTCGGCCCTGCTTCCGCGCTCCGCGTGGCCTCAATCACCGCCCTCGCAGGCTGCGCCCGCCATCCTGCCCCTGTCCCAGGTGCGCCCCGGCCAGGTGGGTGAGGTACTCACTGTCTTCCAGGGCGTCAAGCCCGAACCTTTCAAGGTGCGCGTGCTGTCGGTGGTGCCGAACTTCCTGCCCAAGCAGGACATCATCCTGGTGCGTGCCGAGGATCCGCGCGTCGCGACCTGCGGCATCGCCGCGGGCATGAGCGGGAGCCCGGTCTACGTCGACGGAAGGCTCATGGGCGCGATCTCGTATGGCTGGAGTTTCGCCAAGGAAGGCCTGGCCGGCGTGACGCCCATCGAGAACATGCTGGCAGGAACGCAACGGCCGCGCCGTCCGCCCGGCGATCCCTTCCTGGTCGACCAGGAACCTGTCCTGGTGCCTGGGCAGGCGGCCCAACCGGCTGCCGCCTCTCTCTTTCCTGACGGCGAACCGCGCCTGCAGCCCGCGTCCCTGCCCCTGGCCGTGTCCGGGATCTCCGACGCGTCTTTGCGCGAGCTGGGCGAGACCCTGCGTCCCTTCGGACTGGTTCCGGTGCGCGCGGGCGGCACGGGTGGGACAAAGCAGGCGGGGACGCTGGCCGAGGCCGCGCAACCAGGGGCGACGGTGGGCGTGGCCCTGATTCGCGGGGACCTGACCGCCGTGGCCATGGGCACCCTGACCCAAGCGGACGGGGCAACCGTAGTCGCGTTCGGCCACCCGCTGATGGGCCTGGGCGAGGTGAATCTGCCGCTGGTTTCCGGAGAAGTGCACGCCATCGTGGCCAGCCTGGCCAGCTCCATGAAGCTGGTCTCGCCGTTGACCGAGATCGGCGCGGTGGTGCAGGATCTTCCGTCCGGCATCGTGGCAGAGTTGGGCCACCACGCCCCTTCGGTTCCCGTGGATGTTGTGGTCACCGCACGCGGCGAGAAGAAGACCAGCTTCCATACTCAGGTGGCGCTGCACCGCCGGCTTTTGCCTCTGCTTGCGGCCACGGTGATTGGCAGCGCACTCGGCGAGGCCGAGCCGGACGTGACTGACATGGTGATCGCCATGAATAGTCGTCTGGCTGTCCGCGGCGTTGGCAGCGTTGAGATTCGCGACCAACTCTTCTCGGGCGAGGGCTTATCGAGCCGAGTCCTGTCGCAGGCCCGTGGCCTAAAGGCGCTGTCGGACCTGCTCGGCAATCCCTTTGAACCCGCGGTGATCGATCGAATCGATGTGGACGTCCGGGTGGAGTACCGCAGCGACGTGGCCGAGATCGTTGGTGCCTCCTTGCCCGACGAGCGGGTACGGCCGGGCGAAACCCTGGCCGTGCGCGTGGTTCTGCGCCCCTACGCGGGCAAGGAATTGGTGGAGATCGTGCCGGTGTTGGTTCCCCGCGCTCTGGCTGGCAGGACCATCAAGATCGACGTCGCCTCGGGCGCGCTGGTGCGTCCCGATGTCCCCAAGCCTGAGAGCCTGCGCGGCCTGATGGAGAACCTGAGCGTCGCCTACCCGAGCAAGTCCATCGTGGTCAGCCTGAGTACGCCGGACAGCGGTGTCTCCTTGCGCGGCTGCTTGCTTCCCAGCCTTCCTGACTCGGCGATGGACACGCTTCGCTCTTCCAACCAGACCCGCCGCGCTGACGCCTACCATGTGGCGGATCGAACCCTGCATCCTTGCGATCGCCTGGTGAGTGGGCGACAGGAGCTGACCGCACTGGTGCGGCCTGTCGGTAGCCAGTAGCTTACTCCGGCTCCTTCGCCTACTTCACCACGCGTAGCTGGGGGCGCCGACGACGACGGGCCGGCGCGCGCATGAGCATGCCGTCGCTTTCGATCTCGGCTTCGTTCTCTTCGGCCGCTGGCGGGACGGAACGCAACCAGGGTTCGTCAACCGGCAGAAGCTCCGCGCCGCCACCCACTCGCGACATGGCTTGCGGCAAGCAACCACCATCCCCCTGGGTGAAGAAGCACAATTCGCGCGGGACGTCCTCGCGGTAGAGCACGCCGCATCCGTTGGTGCAGGCGACCACGTACACCGCCGACCAAGGCACGTAGGTCCGATGTGGAACGCGGGAAAACGACAGGGTGGAGCTGACCCCGGCGGCAGTGACTTCCAAGTCGGGAATGGGAACGGGCATGCTGCGGCCATACTGCAGAACCAGATGCGCCTGCGAGGAGAACGGGGCCGGCACGACCACACCCGGCCGACGAGCATCCAGGTGCAAAGACACCCAGCCTTCGCTCAGCAAAGTCAGAAATGCTTCCTGTTTAGATGGTCGCTCACTGCCATCCATGTCTATCCCCACGGGCCAAGGACTCGCCGAAAACCCCGATCTCTTACCTCCCCAAACCGGCCTGTGCCAGGGCCAGATTGAGTCGGGGCGAAAACGATAGCCCCTGGCCCCCGACGACCTTCTGCGCTACTCTTTCGTACCTAGAGCGTCGGCAGGCTTGTGGCGCCTTCGACTTCCCGCCGCCGGCCGGGCGATTCGCTATAATGCAGTAACTTTGGCATTGGTTATGAATCGGCCGCGACCCTTCCCCACCACGATTCCCATCTCTTCCCCGCCCCGGGCGCTTTCTGGGTGGCGGGCTCGGCTGGCCAGCGATCCCATTCCGCGCTTGCTGCGTGAGGGTACCCCCAGCGTGCTTGCGCGCGTGCGTCGTGACCTCATCGACGACAGCGAGGCACCCACGGCGCGGGAGATTGCCGGCTACCGCGAGGTTCAGGCGGTGCTGCGCAAGATGGAGCGGGACGGCAGCTACCTGCCCCGCGCGCCCGAAAAAGCGATTGGCAGTGGAAAGTTTGCGCGGTGCCTGGCCACGGTGCGCGCCATGGACCGTCTGGCTGACCTGGGCCTGCGGGTCGAGGATGAGAGCGGAGCCACGCCCCAGTTGCGCCGGATGGCGGACGTGATTCTGTCCTCACAGGCAAGCGACGGCGGGATTGCGGATCTCGCGCTGGCCGAGACGCCCACGGCCCGTTCCAAGGTCGTCGCGCTGCACTTTCACGGCTGGGCAATGTCGGCCCTGTGCCGCGCAGGGTTCGAGGCAGACCCGAGGGTCGAGAAGGGTTTTCAGCTTCTCCTGTCCCTGCGTCAGGACGATGGGGGCTGGGCCTGGCGGGGTGTGCGCACGGAGTCGGCCGCGCGGCCATCCAGCCATCTGGTGACCGGCATGGTCCTGCGCGCCTTCGCTTCGTCCAGCCAGCGCTGTACCTCGCGCGACGCGCGCCGGGCGGCGGAGCTCTTGGCCACGCGCTTCTTGCAGCCCGACCGCTATGAGGACCGAAAGGCGCCGTCCTATTGGGAAATCTTGACCGAGCCGCGTCTTTACACCGACGTGCTCGACGCGCTCGACACCATCACCAGCATCGGGCTTGGCAAGGAGAACTCGGGGGTACGCACCGCCGAGGCCTATCTGCGTTCGCGCCAGGCGACAGATGGCTTGTGGTACCCGGGCGCGCCGGTCAAGGGCGAAGTCGTGACCCCGCGGACTGCGGGCAAGGCCGCGGGCAAGGACAAGGACGTGGCGGAAGCCATCTGGCTGACCCTGCGCGTGCTGGTGGTCCTGCGCCGGATCAATTAGTAGATCCAGCCGATGACCGCTCAGCTTCGCCACGACTTTCGGGTCGAGGAGATCCGGGCCATCCACGATCTGGCCCTGCCCGAACTGCTTTTCCGCGCGCAGGATGTGCACCGCCAGCACCATCGTCCCGACGAGGTGCAACTGTGTGCCCTGCTTTCGGTGAAGACCGGTGCGTGCCAGGAAGACTGTGCCTACTGTGCCCAATCGACACGCTACTCGACGGCGGTGCAGCCGGCTCGCATGCTGAGCCGCGAGGACGTGGTGCAGGCAGCCGAGCGGGCACGGGCCGCAGGGGCCACGCGCTTCTGCATGGGTACTGCCTGGCGCGATGCCAAGGACGGGCCTGCCTTCGAGTCCGTGCTGGAAATGGTGCGCGCCGTGCGGGGCGTGGGCCTGGAGGCGTGCCTGACCATGGGCATGCTGACCGATGAGCAGTGCCGCCGCTTGGCCGAGGCCGGGCTGACCATCTACAACCACAACATCGACACCTCGCCGGCCTTCTATGCTTCGATCATCACGACCCACACGCAGGACGACCGGCTGGCAACGCTAGCGAGGGTTCGGCGCGCAGGCATGCGCATCTGCTCGGGCGGGATCGTGGGCATGGGCGAATCCGTCGACGATCGTTGCGCCATGCTGGCCACGCTGGCCTCTCTGGATCCACATCCAGAAAGTGTGCCAATCAATGCGCTCGTGCCCATCGCGGGCACGCCGCTGGCCAGCCGGCCGCCAGTAGATCCCCTGCAGCTCGTGCGCGTGATCGCCACGGCTCGCATCATCATGCCGCGGTCACAGGTGCGACTCTCGGCCGGTCGCGCGGCCTTGACCCGGGAGGCCCAGGTGATGTGCTTCGTGGCCGGGGCCAATTCGATCTTCTATGGCGAGAAGCTGCTCACCACGGGCAATCCTGACGTGGAGGCCGACCGGCAACTGCTGCGCGACGCGGGCCTGCGGGCCGCGACGCTGGCGCATTGATTGGAAGACTAGGCTCGCAATTCCTCGCCACGCACGAGGCGGCGAAGGTTGTCCTTGTGGCGCCAGAAAACCAGGAGCGCGACCGCGGCGGCGAAGGACAGATTGGCCAGGCTGCCCTCGTGGAACAGCCAGAGGCAGGTGGGGAAGCTGGCCACGGCTGCCAGAGACCCGACGGACGAAATGTGAAATGTGGCAAACAGCGCGATCCAGACTGCCACGCAGACCAGCGCGGGCAGGGGCGCGAGGGCCAGGCCAGCGCCCAGCGAGGTGGCGACGCCTTTGCCGCCATGGCCTTTGAGAAAAATGGAGAAGACCTGCCCCAGCACCGCGACCAGCCCCGCAGCCGCTGGCAGCCAATCGAGATCAAAGAGCTGAGTGGCTAGCACCACCGGAAGCACACCCTTGCCCGCGTCGACCAGGAGCACCCCGGCAGCCCAGCGCCGACCGAGCGCGCGGCCGACATTGGTGGTGCCGATGTTGCCGCTGCCTACCTTGCGCAGATCCACTCCCTTGGCGCGCGCCACCACCAAGCCGGTCGGGAACGAGCCGAGCAGAAAGGCGCCGACCAGCAACAGGATGTGCATGCGCCGCAATTGTAGCCCCGACGCGGCCGAAAGTGGGCTCCGGACGAAAGTAGCACAGGGCTATACCGGCATCTTCGTCCTGGCCAAGGGCAACCCGCAAATCACCAGTTCGACGCTGCAATAGCCTATCCGGCCGTCGAGTCGAAGAACCGCCCTACCTCATTTAGCTCCTCAGTGCGCGGGCACTCGGCGGGCAGGCTGGCGAGCAGCAGGTGCCCGTAGCGGCGCCGGGCGATGCGGCCGTCGAGAATGGCCACCACGCCGCGATCGTGGCGCGTGCGCACCAGGCGGCCGAAGCCTTGCTTGAGCGCCAGCGCTGCGCGCGGAAGCTGGAAACTGTTGAAGGGATCGCCACCGTCCTCGCGGATGCGCTCGATGCGCGCAGCGGTCAGCGGATCGTCGGGCATCGCAAAGGGCAGGCGATCGATCACCACCAGCGAAAGGGCCTCGCCCGGCACGTCCACGCCTTGCCAGAAGCTCTGCGTGGCCAGCAGCACCGAGCCGACCTGCTGGCGGAGCGTGGCCAGCAGCACGTGGCGCGGCCGTTCGCCCTGCACCAGCAAAGGAAATCCACCGTCGGCGCGCAGAAGCTCCTCGGCCACGCGCAGGTTACGGAAGCTGGTGAAGAGCAGCAGCGCCCGGCCGCGCGAGAGCCGACACAGCGCCAAGGCGCGCTCGGCGGCCGCCGTGGCAAACGCCTCGTGGGTCGGATCGGGAAGATCAGCCGCCAGGTAGAGGAGGGCTTGCTCGCTGTAGTGAAAAGGCGAGGGGAAGCTCGATTCGCTGGCCGTGTCGGTCAGGCCCAGCCTGCCGCGGATGTATTCGAAGCGCCCGCCCGCGCTCAGCGTGGCGGAGGTGAAGACGATGGGGCCTGGGTGGCGGTCGAAGCTCTCGCGCAGCAGCGGCGCGGCGTCCACCGGCGAGGCGCGCAGGGTGAGGTTGCGGCGCGATACCACCACCCAGCGGATCGAGTCGCGCCGGGCCGTACCCACTATTTCCGCGAAATCGGCGCGCACGGCATCGGCCCGTCGGGACAGCCCGGCCAGCGCCGCCGCCTTGCTCTGCGAAGGGGGGTGCGGCCGCTCGGCGTCGCTGCCGTCATCTTCGCTCAAACGCCCGCACAGGGCCGCCACTTCTTCGAGGACGTTGTCCAGCTCGTGGTAGCGTTGCAGCACCTCGTCGGCCCACAGGTCGTCGGGCATCTCCACCCGCACCTCTTCGCCGCTGCCGCGCAAAGCCGGCAAACGGCCACGCAGGGCCTCGGCTAGCACGTGGGTCGCGGCTTCCATCCGGCGCGCCACCGACTCCACCCGACCGGCTTCCAGTAACGGCGCCGGCGCGCGCAGCAGGTCGCGGCCCAGAGCGAAGAGCCGAGCGTTGGAAACCTGAACGCCGAAAACCTCAGTGGCCACGTCTTCGATCTGGTGGGCTTCGTCGAAGACCACCAGTTCGTAGGGCGGCAGCACCTGGGCATCGGGCCAGCGACTGCGCAGGGCCAGGTCGGCGAGGAACAGGTGATGATTGACCACCACCACCTGGGCGCCCAGCGCGCGCCGCCGCATCTGGGTGATGAAACAGCGCTCGACAAAGGGGCAGCGGTTGCCCAGCCGCATCTCCGGGCTGGACGCGATCTCGCGCCAGATGGGGGAGCTGTCGGGAACACCGTCGAGATCCGCCCGGTCGCCGGTCGTGGTGGTCGTGGCCCAGGCGCGCACCCGCTCGGTCTCGTGCGATTTTGTCGCCGCGATTTCGAGCTGCTTGCTGTGCTCGTCGAAGCGGCGCAGGCACAGGTAGTTGGCCAGCCCCTTCATCACGGCGAAGGAAAACCGCTCGGGCAGCACACGCTGCAGGCGCGGCAGATCCACCTCCGCGATCTGGTCCTGCAAAGTGCGCGTGCCGGTGCTGACCACCACCTTGCGGCCGGAAAGAATCGCCGGCACCAGATAGGCGATGGTCTTGCCGGTTCCGGTGCCTGCTTCGGCCAACAAGCGCTCGTCCATGTCGATGGCCTGCGCCACCCGCTCGGCCATGGCGAGCTGGCCAGGGCGTGGCTCGAAGCCCGGCAATTGGTCGGCCAGCAGGCCGCCGGGTCGTAGGATCCGGGCAACGGCTTTTTCGAGCGTCACGGCCTCCGCGTCGCTATTTCGCAGCCACCGGCGCCGGGCCGTCGTCGGCAGACAGCCCGCTTGCGGTCACGCTGCGGAAGAAGCAAGAGGTGGCGTTGGTGTGGCACGACGGCCCGTTGGCGTCGACGATATAGAGGACGGCGTCGCCGTCGCAGTCCAGGCGCACATCGTGGACGCGCATGGAATTCCCCGAGGTCTTGCCCTTTTCCCACAATTCGTTGCGCGACCGGCTCCAGAACGTGGCCAGGCCGTTGCACACCGTGGCCCGCAGCGCCTCGGCATTTGCCCAGGCCAGCATGCGCACCACGCCGGTGGTACGGTCCTGGGCGATCACGGGTACCAGGCCCTTCGAGTCGAACTTCACGGCTGACAGCAGTGCGTCGGCGTTTCCCATCATGGCGGTAAGGTCTAGCGCACTTACGTGCATCTGGTTACCACGAACGAATTCTCCCTGGTATCGGCCGAGGCGGCGCGGCAAAGCGTCCGGCACTTCGTCGCGCCTACACCCGTTACCGCGAGTCGCGGCCATCGCTCACGCGCGTCGGCGCGTGAATCACGAGCCCTGTGAAGCTGTGCTGGTTCCGGTGGAAGTTGTGGCCGAGGTATCGGTGCTGGCTGCGGCTGACGTGTCAGTTCCGGTCGAGGCATTAGTCGTGGTTGTGGCTGACGTGTCGGTGCCGGTTCCGGTCGACGTGCCGGTTCCGGCCGCGGGCGCACAGGTGATGCCATCCGCGCAGGAATAGGTGTCGTCAGGGCACGGCCCACAGTCGGCACCTATCCCACACTGCGTGGAATCACCATTGGGGGCACAGGAGGCCGTCCCACAAAGGTGATAGCCGCTGTTGCACGTGAAGCCACACACAGTCCCATTGCAGGTGGGGGTGGCGTTGGGGTCATCGGCGCTGCACGGGTTGCTGCAGCCATCTCCGCAAGTCAGCGTGCAGTCAGGCGCGCCCGCTGTTCCGCATTGCTCGTAGCCAGTGTCACAGTTGACCCCGCAAACGCCTCCGGCACAGATCGCAGAACCGTTGCTGTCAGGAACTGGGCACGGCGAGCAAGCACTGCCGCAGGTTTCCGGATCGCTATTGGAGACGCAGCTTGGGTCCGCGGCCCCGTCCGCACGACAATCGTGATACTGATCCAGACAGACGATACTGCAATCGCCGCTGCTGGAACACGCCGCCTGGGCATTCGGAATGTCTCCGGGGCCCGGGCACAGGTCGCAACTCGGGCCACACTGAGTGACACTTTGCGGAACGCAGGCGTTGCCGCAGACATGCTGTCCGGAAGGGCAGTCCCAGTTCAGCCCGCAGGCCGGCGGGTTTCCCGTACACGTGGCAGACGACCCGTCCGGCTGATCGCAAGCAGTACAGAGACTGCCACAGGTAGCGGGCGACGTGTTGCTGACACACTGGCCATTGCACAAATGGAATCCGGTGTTGCAGATCACGCTACATGCCGGGGGCGTCCCGGCGCAGGTGGCTTGCGCGTTTGTCGTATTCAGAGGACAAGGCGTACACGAAGCGCCGCAGGTGGATACGCTGGTATTTGAGACACACTTGTTGCCGCATTGGTGGTACCCGGTATCACAGACAAGGCCGCACACGGGGGTCGCTCCGGTGCAGGTTGGCGTGCTATGGGCCGGGGACGGACACGCCGTGCACGAGGCGCCACACCCACTGACGCTGTTGTTCGCAATGCAGATGGTGCCGCACAGGTGATAGCCGCTGTTGCACGAGGCGACGCAGGTTCTCCCGTCGCAGGTGACCGTGCCGTTGGCCGGAGCCTGGCAGACGGTGCAGTTGTTCCCGCACGAGTTCACGTCGGTACTGCGATTCACCACGCAGGTACTGCTGCCGCAGAGGTGGTAGCCTGCATTGCAACTGAATCCGCAGGTGGGGGGAGTGCCGGTGCAGGTGGCGCTTGCGCTCGCCGGCGCCGCAGGACAGGGGGCGCAGGCATTGCCACAGGTGTTGACGCTGGTGTTCAGAGCACAGGTGGCGCCGCAGAGATGATAGCCAGCGTTGCACGTGATGCCGCACGCACCGTTCTGGCAGACTGCGGTCCCATTCCCCGACGTCGGAGCTGGACAGGAACTGGCTACTGTGCAGGCCGGCGCATCTGCCGCAGCGTCCGCGGGCCGATCGATAGCCCCGTCGTGCACGGCCCCGTCCGGTTGCGGCTGGGTGCTTCCAGCGCCGCCGCTGCCCCCGCGACTCCCGGCCGTACTGCTGACACCACCAGCACCGCCGCCACTGCCGGCAGAACCGCCGCTGCCGCTCCCAGCCGCTCCGCCGGTTCCTCCGGCGGGAGATGGCTGGGGAGCGTCGACGATTGCCGCATCATTGAAACGGGTACCCGGACTAATCGTGCCTCCGGTTCCGCCGGCCCCGGCAGTACCGCCGGAGCCACCGGTCGCGGCGCCACCTGTGCCCGTTCCGCGAGAATCGACAGTCAGCAGATCCCTGCGTGTATCCGCGCCGCCATCGACAGCCACAGCCTTGCCGTCGCCCGCGCCCGAGTCATGCCGGCCAGCCGAGCCACCCGAACCAACCCCCGACCCGTTGAGGCAGCCGGCGTGAACCATGAGAACCACCACGCCTATGACGAGCCGAAGACACGCTTCCCAGCGACAGGCAATCGACTTTTCCATTCCGCTCTCCCTCGTGAACCGAGGCAACGCGTGGTGCCTCGGTGCTCAATGCGCGGGCAGCCTAGCACTGGGCGCATCAAGGGGCAAAGTGGAAACGTGGCCAGGGTGTGACTGGCCACCTGTGTGCCGACAGCATCGCAGCCTTGCCGTACTATTCATTATATGTCAGACAACTCTACACAGGATAACGTAGGGAGAGCACGTTATTATTGACGCGAACAAAGAACGCCGACGGTGATGAGATGACGGCGGATGTTCGTCGAAATTGACGAGCTGATGCCGTCCTGCTCGGGGTACGGTGGTGTACAATGACTGGGGTTCTTCCCCGCAACGTCGTCGAGAAACAGCGTCTGCGGCAAGGCCCGTATCGCAATTCTGCCCAGATGTCGTTCGGATGCGTCCGCGGTCGCGGAGGCGAGGCTCGCAAGAGCCCGGGACGCTAGCAAGTCACGAAAGGAAGTTGCATGACTAGCGAATCATTGAACACCGTGTCCAGGTTGTTGGCCGGAGCTAGCTTGGTCTTCCTGATGTCCTCGATGGGCTGTAGCCAAGGATCGTCGGGCAAGACCACTGGCAGTTCTGCGGGCTCCACGGCGAGCCAGGGTGGCAGCGGCGGTGCGAGCAGCGTCGTGCCGCCGACGGGCGGTGGCGGGGCGGGTGGGTCCGCGATCGCTAGCGGAAACGGTGGTTCGGCCGGGAACGGCGGTGTTATGACCAGCGCGTCCGGCACCGCCGGGGCCATGGCAGGCGTCACCGCTACCGGCGGCGGGGGAGGCGCGGTCAGCAGCAGTAGCATTGCGGGAGGTGCTGGCGCTGGCGGCAGCGGCGGCATTGCGGGAAGTCCCAGCTCTGGTGGTATCTCAGGGAGCACCGGTTCTGCGACCACGACCAGCACCGCTGTTACTGGTGGAGCAGGAAACACTGGCAGCACTGTTCGCACTGGCGGCACGACAGTAACGGGCGGCACCACGCCAGTTGGTGGCGCGACACCGACCGGCGGCACGACGCCAACCGGCGGAGCAGTGCCGACCGGCGGTACGACGCCAACCGGTGGCACGACGCGCGCCGGCGGTGCCACGGCAACCGGCGGAGCCGCCGGCGGCACGACCGCAACTGGCGGCGCGACTTCGACCGGTGGCAGCACCGGAGCCAGCGGCGTACCGGTGCTGGTGAGCACCATCAACTTGAAGACCTCTGGCGGTTGTCCGGGATTGCGGCTCGGCGACATCAACGGCGATGGCAAAATTGAGATCGTCGTGGGCGAGCCCATGCCCCAACCGGGTGCCTACACTCCCCAGCAAGTGGTCTGCGTCACGGCGTATGACCTCAAGGGCAACCAGTTGTGGCAATACGGCACGCCAGGCACCAACCATACCGCCAGCTCGGACGTTCCGCTGCAGGTGTACGACCTCGACGGGGACGGCAAGTCCGAGGTCTTCGCCAACATGAGCACCACCGAGATGACCGTGCTCGACGGAACCACTGGGAAGTTGGTGCGCACGATTCCCCTGCCACAAGCGGGGGCCAACGACTCCATCGCCTTCGCGAACCTCAGAGGTAAGGCGTGGCCGCAGGACATCATCGTCAAGACGCGCTACTCACAATTCTGGGCGATCACCGGCATCGACGACGCTACCAGCAAGGCTGGCACCTTGCTGTGGCATCATCAGTTGCTTCCCAGTGACACGGGGCTCAACGAGCTTGGCACCGGGCACTATCCGCTGGTCTACGATTGGAACGGTGATGGAAAGGATGAGGTCATGGGCGGCTACTTCTTCTTCTTGAGTGACGGCACGCAGGTATGGACCCTTAACACCACGTCGAACCCGCCACTTACCATGCATGCAGACTCGATCGCCACAGGCGACATGGACGGCAATCCGGCCAACGGATACGAGATAGTCGTCAACGGGAACGTGGCGGCCGCGTTTGACTGGAAGACAGGCACACAGTTGTGGCAGGACACCCACACGACAGAAGCCCAGCAGCTAGGACTGGGCGCCTACCGTACGGACTTGCCGGGTCTCGAGGTGGTCATACTTGACCGTTTGCGCACCGCTGCGGAAGGCTACAAATCCAACAACCTGCTCGTGGACCAAAACGACAACCTCCTGTGGAAGGAAAACCGGCCCAATAACTCCGGCTGGCTGACCGTGACGGAGAACATGAACAACTGGGACGGGAAAGGCAGCGACATGATCTTCTCCTACCGTCGCGACGGTGCGGCGGACGGCAGCGGCGGCACAGGAACCTACATCTACGATGGCTATGATAAGACCGTCGCCAGCTTCCCCTATACCGGCTCCGGTGTGCAGAGTTTCGCTGCCCACGCTGATCTCTGCGGCGACGCCAAAGAGGAAGTCATCATGTACGACGAGACGACCCTCTGGATCTACGCCAATGGTGGCTGTGACCTGAATGCACCGCCGAGTAAGCCCGGCCTGCCCCAGCAGTACCATCTGTACAACTGGAGCATCTACACCGGGTGGATCACTCCTGACGTCAAGTTCTACACCCCAGGGACGCCACAGTAACTCGCGAAGGTCCGTGACTGGCTCAATCAGCCGGACATGCCTTCGCGCACGGGCACGCCGCGGGCGCGTAGATAGTCGCGCGCCTGACCCACCGTGAATTCACCGAAGTGGAAGATCGAGGCGGCCAGCACCGCATCGGCACCGCCGATGGCCACGCCCTCATAGAGATGTTCCAGCGTGCCCACGCCGCCCGATGCAATGACAGGGATGGGCACGCGGTCGGCCACGGCGCGGGTCAACTCCAGATCGAAGCCGTCGCGCGTGCCGTCGCGATCCATGCTGGTGAGCAGGATTTCCCCCGCGCCCAGCTCGGCCATGCGCGCGCACCAGGCAACCGCATCGATGTCGGTGGGCTTGCGGCCGCCGTGGGTGAAGACCTCCCAGTTGCCGGGACGGTCGGGCCGGTGCCGCGCGTCCACCGCGACCACGATGGCCTGGCTGCCAAAGGCGTCCGAGGCGCGGCGGACCAGTTCGGGATCGGCGACAGCGGCGGTGTTGATACCGGCCTTGTCAGCTCCGGCCAGCAGCAGCTTGCGCACATCCTCCACGCTGCGTACGCCACCGCCCACGGTGAGCGGCAGGAAGACCTGTTCGGCAGTGATGCGCACGACCTCCAGCATGGTGGCGCGGTTGTCCGACGAGGCGGTGATGTCGAGAAAGCAGATCTCGTCGGCGCCCTGCTGGTCATAGGCCGCCGCGACTTCCACTGGATCGCCGGCGTCGCGCAGTTGCTTGAAGCGAATTCCCTTCTTCACGCGGCCCGCGTCCACGTCCAGGCAGGGAATGATCCGTCGCGCCAGCATCAGAGTTTTCCCTGGGCCGCGCGCGCCAGCGCCTCTGCCACGGTGAACACGCCTTCGTAGATGGCCTTGCCGATCACGACCGCCTGGGCGCCGGTGGTCTTCACCTGATCGATGTCCTCCAGGCGCGCCACGCCGCCCGAGGCGATCACTGGACAAGGAGCGATCTTGGCCGCAAGTCGCGCTGTGGCCTGCAGATTGGGGCCGCTGCGCATGCCGTCCCGGCCGATGTCGGTGTAGAGCACGGCTGCTGCGCCTGCTTCGGCCACGGCCACGCCGACATCCAGCGCGTCGCTCCTAGTGTCCTCGGTCCAGCCCTCGACTGCAACCTTGCCCTCGCGTGCGTCCACCGCGACCACGATGCGCTTGGAAAAACGGCGGCAAGCCTCGGCCACGAGTTCAGGCGTCTTGATGGCCGCGGTGCCCATGACCGCGAAGCGCGCGCCCAACGCGAACAGCCGCTCGCAGGCCTGCACCGTGCGCACGCCGCCGCCGACTTCCACGTCCATGGTCGTGGCGGCCAGGATGGCTTTGATGGTTTCGTGGTTGTTGCGCGTGCCCCCAGTGAAAGCCGCATCCAGATCCACCACGTGCAGGCGGGGTGCGCCGGCCGCGGCAAAGGCGCGCGCCAGTTCGGGCGGATTGCTGGAGTAGACCTTGGCGCTGTCGCGGCGGCCCTGCTGCAGGCGTACCGCCTGGCCATTCATCAGATCGATTGCGGGAAAAACCAACATACTGGGACTTTCTACAAGGCAACGAAGCGGCTGAGCAGAGCCAAGCCGGCGCGCTGGCTCTTTTCCGGGTGGAACTGGCAGGCGAAAAGGTTGTCGCGCGCCACGGCTGCGCAAAATCTCACGCCATGTTCGGCAGTCAGAGCGATGTCGGCGTCGTTGGCTGGCACCGGGAAATAGCTGTGCACGAAGTAGAAGTAGGTGCCGTCGGGCGTGTCGCGCAACACGGCCACGCGGCCGGCAGCGGCGTCATGGCGGCAGGCGTTCCAGCCCATGTGGGGCACCTTGAGCGGCGGCGCGATGGAGAAGCGGACGACCCGGCCAGGAAAAAGCCCCAGGCCCCTGCAGGATGGATCTTCGTCGCTGCCCTCGAAAAGCATCTGCATGCCGATGCAGATGCCGAGAAAGGGCGTGCCTTTGCCGATGGCTTGCACGACGGCCGCGCGCAAGGCACCGCCCCCGCGGTCCAGCCCGGCCACGCAGCCGCCAAAGGCGCCCTGGCCGGGCACAACGATCTTGTCGGCACGCGCCACCTGATCGGCGTCGCTGGTGATGAAGGCGTCGGCGCTCACGCTCTCCAGCGCCTTTTCCACGCTGCGCAGGTTGCCGCTGCCACTGTCGACGATGGCGATGCGGGGCTTGCCCATTGATAACTTCCGGCCTTCAGCCAGGGCTAGGCGGTCAGCGTTCCCTTGGTCGACGGCACGTCGCGCTCGCGCGGATCCAATTGCACGGCCGCACGTACCGCGCGCGCAAAGGCTTTCCACAGCGCCTCCATCGCGTGATGCGTGTTCTCGCCGTACACGGTTTCCAGGTGCAGGTTGCACAGCGCCGTGGACACGAAACCGGCAAAGAACTCGCGAGCCAGCTCGGCATCGAAGTCGCCGATGCGACGGCCCTTGAGATGGTCGGCACGATAAACCAGGCAGCCGCGGCCACCGAAGTCCACGGCCGCGCGGGCCAGTGCCTCGTCCATCGGGATGGCTGCGTCGCCGAAGCGCGCGATGCCGCGCTTGTTGCCCAGGGCCTCGCGAAAAGCCTGGCCCAGGCAGATCCCCACGTCTTCCACGGTGTGGTGCCCGTCGACCTCGACGTCGCCGCGTGCGTCGATCTCGATGTCGACCAAGCTGTGTCGGCCGAACGAATCCAGCATGTGGTTGAAAAATGGCAGCGGGGTCGCGATCTTGCGCTGCCCGGAGCCGTCCAGGTTCAACACCACGCGGATCTGGGTTTCCTTCGTGTTTCGTTCAACAGTGGCCTGGCGCATGTGTCCCAACTATGGATGCCGCGGGTTGTCCCGTCAAACCCGTGCATGGCAGGCGCTGGGCTGGAGGTGCGTCGAACCATGAATATGGTGGCCGCGGCACGCCAGAGGTAATCTTCGATGACATGAGCCGGGTTTCGACAGCGTCGTCCCCGACGGTTGGGGTGCTGGCGTGTCTGCTGCCGCTGGCTGCAGCCATGCTTGGCTGCCGTGTGTACGCCGTCGGCCTGGCTCCTGACGGCACGGCGGACTCGGTTGCCATCGGTTCTTCGGATTCCGGAGGCGTCGGTGAAGCCACGGCCATCGACGCGCTGGACGCGCCGGCAATCGATCTGGCTGCCTACGGGGGCGATAGCGGAGAACCTGGGGATCTGGCGCCCGCGATCGTCGTCGGATGTTCGGACGGCACACGCGAGGGGTTTCGCGACATGGTGAACTGGCCGGACATTGCCGGATGCGCAG